>ADJS01008897.1_pt1 | contig 11884 bp, 10 predicted proteins | sample 268128 | NCBI WGS metagenome assembly ADJS01 (sample SAMN00007486, study PRJNA43253) | human gut metagenome | isolation source: feces sample TS28 | reverse complement strand
GAACAATCCAGTTATCTTTCCATTATCATCTACATCAATTCCAAATGCAGCCGGTTTCTTCGGTAATCCTGGCATTGTCATGACTGCTCCGGTAAGGATTACTACAAATCCTGCTCCAGCATTTACAAATGCATCACGGACATGGATATCAAATCCTTCTGGACGTCCTAACTTTGTCTGATCATCAGAGAGGGAATACTGTGTTTTTGCCATACATACCGGCAGATCACCAAATCCTAAATCTGTGAGTTTTGCAAGCATTTTCTCTGCGGCTGGTTCGTATGTTACACCATCTGCTCCGTAGATTTCTTTTGCGATTGTCTCTACTTTTTCTTTTAAAGATAAATTGTCTGGATAAAGTACTTTAAAGTTGCTTTCTTTTTCTTCTAATGTTTTCAGTACTTTCTTTGCAAGGTCAATTCCGCCTTCTCCACCTTTAGCCCATACTTCAGAAAGAGCAAATTCACATCCTCTTTCTTCACAGAACTGACGGATGAATTCGTGTTCTTTTTCTGTGTCTGTCTCAAATGCATTTAAAGTTACAACAATAGGCACACCGAATTTCTGAAGATTTTCGATATGTTTTTCAAGGTTGCAAATACCTTTTTTCAGTGCGTCCAGGTTCTCTGCTACAAGTTCTGTTTTTGGAACACCACCGTTATATTTTAAAGCACGGACTGTTGCTACTAAAACAACTGCATCTGGCTTTAATCCAGCCATACGACACTTGATATCCATAAACTTCTCTGCACCGAGATCTGCACCGAAACCTGCTTCTGTGATTGCAATGTCAGAAAGCTTTAATGCCATCTTTGTCGCACGCACACTGTTACATCCGTGAGCGATATTAGCAAATGGCCCACCATGAACAATTGCACCTGTATGCTCTAATGTCTGTACCATGTTTGGTTTGATTGCATCTTTTAATAATGCAGCCATAGAACCTACTGCATTAAGCTGACCTGCTGTCACAGGATTACCATCTACATCATAGGCTACGATAATTTTAGCAAGACGAGCTTTTAAATCCTTGATATCTTCTGCCAGGCAGAGAATAGCCATAATCTCAGTTGCTACTGTAATTACGAAATGATCTTCTCTTACATATCCATCTACTTTTCTTCCAAGACCAATTACAATGTTACGAAGTGCGCGGTCGTTCATATCCATACATCTTTTCCAGATTACTTGTCTTGTATCAATACGAAGTTCATTTCCCTGCTGAATATGATTATCCAGAAGTGCAGCTAATAAGTTATTGGCAGATGTGATTGCGTGGAAATCACCTGTAAAATGAAGGTTCAAGTCTTCCATAGGAACAACCTGAGAATATCCACCACCAGCAGCTCCACCTTTAATTCCAAAACAAGGTCCAAGAGAAGGCTCACGAAGTGCAAGAACAGACTTCTTTCCTAACTTTTCAAATGCCTGTGCAAGACCGATACTTGTTGTTGTCTTTCCTTCTCCGGCAGGAGTCGGGTTAATCGCTGTCATTAAAACAAGTTTGCCATCTGGCTTCTCATCTAAGCTATTCATGAATTCATCAGAAAATTTTGCTTTATACTTTCCGTATAACTCTAAATCATCCTCTGTAATCCCATAATTGGCAGCTACATCTTTAATTGGGAGCATTGTCGCTTCCTGTGCAATCTGAATATCTGTTTTCATATTCCTCTTCCTTTCCTTTGCGTATATCAAAGTTTATACACTCTCTCTTCTGTTTCTGTACTCTTAAATACAAAAACAAAAAGGGCAACTTCAAAAGAAGCTGCCCAGACGGTCGGCTAAAATAAGATGTTTCCATCTCTCCGGCTACACTGTGTTTCTTCACATATCCGTCAGTAACCGAAATTTCTGCTTTGGCAGATTTATGTTTATATATTTACACACTTACAAGTAAAAGTCAACTTTTTAATTTGAAAACCTGGAAATGTTCTGTCTTTCATATAATATTCTTTACCAAAGAAGATATACTTTATCTACTTTATTATTTTTAACATGGAATTTATCTAATGTATAGTAACATTCCCCATTTATCTGTTTTATAATTTTCTTTGCTTTTTTCTTGCTTATTCTCTTGTAAACGTTTGTACACTCATCTATAGAATAAAACTTACATTTAGAACTAAGTTTTAACTTTAGAGGATCTGATGTGTATACTCTGCCGTTCCCTTTCTTTTGTACGCTGGAACTTAAAACGAAATATTTACCAAGTTTTAATTTCACACTATTTTTCTGCCAGTCCTTATATTCATAATAATCAGTCTCAATCGTATACGTTCCATCCGGAAGCTTTGTATACTTTCTCCATGTTCTATGTGCCTGTACCTGTGTAGCTGAAAATACGCTCAATCCCACAATCAGGCAGCAAAATAATGCCAGTCTGGTTAAAACTTTTTTCTTCATTTAAACTTCCCCCTTTGTCTTACATCTCCAAATTAAACATTCTATTCCGAGACTTTACTTGTGCTTTCATTCTACCGCTTCCACTAACTTTCTACAAGTTCTTTCTACAATGAATTTTTCCTTAAACATTTTATATTCACCCCTCACTTTATGCTTAAAGAAGACGTCAGTTCTTAATTACATTTCTTATAATACACCAATACATCCTATTATTTTTTATCTATCACAGCACATTCTTGTTGCCACATTAACTCTCTGTATGCTCTTTACATTATTCGCACCTGCAGCTAATGTAAACGCAGCTTCTAAACGTACAAAAGCACTGACTGCTTACCAGAAAAAGCTTAAAAAACTTGATTCAAAAATATATAAATTTGCCTTAGTTTATTTAGACAAAGATTCCATACCGGAACTTCTCATTACACCGGATTTTAGCGTACATGCCGTTGCCGGAGAAGTTTATACCTACACTGGCGGCAAACTTAAACAGTTAAAATATGCCGGCAGTGATTATGGTCGCCTCATTTACTCCAAAAAGAAATCTGTAGTATCTAATTCTGCATGGATTAATGGATATGGCGCCGTTTCAACATTTTATCGTTTTAACAAAAAGGGAAAAGGAACGAAACTCAAAAAGTTTGAAGAAGCCTATCTTCCAAAAACTCTTTACAAAATTAATGGAAAAAAGGTATCAAAGAAGAAATTTAATTCAGAATACAAAAAAATGGTCAAAAAATATCCTTTAAAAGAGATTTGGCCATCTGTCACCTTCAATCTTACTACAAATAACATTAATAACCTTGTCAAAAATTACAAATCTTTCATCATAACAGGGAAGAAGTTCTAGAGCGTGTTTGAAAAATGCTTTCTGTAAGATGTACGTTACAATTTGTGGGAGATTTTGCCTGAATGAGGACGGCGTAGCGGGCTACGTCAACTGAATAAAGGCAAATGGAATTCTGACCATAGGAACTTGGGACTCGTTTTTCCCAAGTTCCTGTTTTTCTGGGCAGAATGGAATGTTTAGAGTGTGTTTGAAAAAGGCTTTCTGCAAGATGTGCGTCGCAATTTGCGGGAGATTTCGCCTGAATGAGGGCGGCGTAGCGGGCTACGTCAACTGAATGAAGACAAAATATACCGTAAATTGAGGCGTGCAGGTTGCTGGAATGATTTTTCAAACACGCTCTAGTGCAACGGAACAAAATCTAACTTATAACAATTCTTTTTTCTTTAGAATACTCCATACAATCCAGCTCTGTATCTTCTACTAAAGCGGCGTCTGTATCCCCGCAAATTATTATTTAGATAACTTCTCAATTGCAGCCTTAATTCTGCTTACTGTCTCATCCTTACCGATAATTTCCATAATCTCTGTTGCTCCGCCCGGAGTCATGCGCTTTCCGGAAACAGCGGTACGAACTGGCCACATAACAAATCCTGGTTTATAACCTTTTTCATCTGCAAATCCACGAAGCATCTGATATAATGCATCGTTTGTGAAATCTTCCTGTGCTTCGATTACTGGAAGTAATTCCTGTAATACTGGTAAAGACTTCTCTGCATTTGTCTTATTTTTCTTGTTAGTATACATATCTACATCGTATTCTGGAACTGCTTCAAAGAAATCAATCATTTCACCAATTTCAGGGAATACTTCGATTCTTGTTTTAACAAGTGCTGCAATCTTCTTTAAGTCCATATCCTTCTTGATAACTTCCTTGATATAAGGCTCTGCCATGTTGTAGAAAGTATCAGAGTCCATTGCCTTTAAATATTCTCCGTTCATCCATTTTAACTTAACCATATCAAATACGGCTGGAGATTTGCTGATATGCTTGTAATCAAATGCTTCTACTAATTCTTCTAAAGAGAAAATCTCTCTGTTATCTGGAGAACTCCATCCAAGAAGTGCTACGAAATTTACAACAGCTTCTGGAACAAATCCCTGCTCGATTAAATCTTCGTAAGAAGAATGTCCAGAACGCTTTGAAAGCTTCTGATGCTCTTCATTCGTAATTAATGGACAGTGAATATATTTTGGTTCTTCCCATCCAAATGCCTTGTAAAGACGAGTATATTTTGGTGCAGAAGAAAGATACTCATTACCTCTTACAACGTGTGTAATCTGCATCAGATGGTCATCTACTACGTTTGCAAAATTGTAAGTAGGATATCCGTCTGACTTGATAAGAATCATATCGTCAAGCTCTTCATTTGGCTGCGTGATGTCTCCATAAATCTCATCATGGAAAGTTGTCTCTCCCTCATTAGGCATATTTGCACGAATACAAATGGCTTACCTGCTGCAAGGTTCGCTTCTACTTCTTCTTTGGAAAGGTGCAGACAGTGCTTGTCATATACACTGATTTCTTTACCACCTACATTCTGTTTTAAGGAATCTAATCTTTCCTGATCACAGAAACAATAGTAAGCCTCACCTTTTTCAATAAGCTGCTTTGCATAGTCCATGTAAAGTCCGGACGCTACACGCTCACTCTGAACATAAGGGCCAAATCCGCCGTCTTTATCCGGACCTTCATCATGCTTTAAGCCAGTCTTCTCTAAAGTACGGTAAATAATTCCCAGTGCTTCTTCACAGTAACGTCCCTGGTCTGTATCTTCTATTCTTAAAACGAAATCTCCACCTTCATGCTTTGCAATCAAGTAAGTATATAAAGCAGTACGAAGATTTCCAACATGCATTCTTCCTGTAGGGCTTGGTGCAAATCTTGTTCTAATCTTTGCCATCTCTAATTCCTCTCTTTCTGAATCTATAAAATATAATCTAACTATTTAAAACCCACCTTATCCAAAATGTATCTGGAAAATGTATTAGCAATAACTATATATACCATCACTCTACACATCTTCTATGAGACTATTGTATAGCTGACAATAAACTCTGTATCCCTTATACACCCAGAAATATACAGCTTTAAATAGTTTCCAATCGACTCGTATTATCATACCATCTTTTCGCGTAAAAATCTATAAAATCCTCTATATGAAATAATTTGCGGAATATTCTTTATTATGCTACTCTTATTTTAATCCATTGTCAGTAATTTACGGATTCTGAACAAATAGCTGTTGCTAATAATCATTCCTTTTTTGTTAGAAGTGGATACCGGTTCATCTGACACTACTTATATATAACTTATATAACTCACTGTCTCTTTATACAGCACCGAGATATACATATTTCTGTACACAACTGCAAAAAATTTATAAAAATATATTACGAAAGAAGGTTCTCTTATGCTATCACTACTAAATATTGATTACAGCTCCATGATAAGCACACTTCCACTAGACTCCGGAAGCAGCGACAGTCTGAGTAATTTTATAAACAACGGACTTGTCGGTCTCGTCACCGAAGCCGATACAACTTACAAAATAGCTGGCTCTGTAATTGCTCTCATTTTAGCTCTCATCGGATGCTTTTTCGGCTATAAACTGTCCCGGCTCTTTATGGGCATTACCGGATTTATTGCTGGAGCTATAATCGGACAGATAGTTGCTTCCCAGATTCTGCATGTAGAAGGATTTGCCTCCGTCCTTTGTATCATACTTTGCGGAGCAGTCATTGCCTCTCTCGCCTTTTGGATTTATCGTATTGGAATTTTTATTCTCTGCTTTGCATTAGCCTTTAGTGCCGCAGGAACATTATTTCCATTTGAAGGTGATGTACAGTTCTTTGCGAATGTAATAACTGGTCTTATCGTTGGAGTTCTCGCTGTCAAATATATGCGTCCAGTCATTATACTTACTTCCGCAATCGTATGTGGAACTTCCGCTGCCGGGCTACTTCCGGGAGTTACGAAATATATGGGAATTACGACACTTTCTTCACTGAACTCCAGTGCAGCGCTGACACTGGCATTGTGTGTGCTCGGGATTGCCGTACAGTTTCTTACTACGAAAGAACCGGTGAAGAAAACTGTTCCCAGACATAAACATGGGTAGGTGATTTGCCACAGGCAAAAGAGACGCCCTCTGAGAATGAAAGAATCCTTATTTGTGACTTTAGTCGCGGCGTGTTGAATACTCGTTCTACTCGCTCGTATCCAACACTTGCTCCGAGGTCACAAATAAGGATTCTTTCATTCTCAGAGGGCTGTCTTTGGCTATTGAAGCAAACTCAGAATTTGTTTTTGAGAAATCTGAGGAAGTTTTCAAAAGATTATGACTTTCCGGAACAGCCAATGCACAAAACTCTACTGTTCTTCCCAAAGAACAACTTCTCCTGTTTCCAGCGTCTTCTTCACATCAATAATTCTCTGATTAGAAGAACCGCGGAATTTAAGACTAATATTCTTTTTTTCCATAACAAACGGACCATCTACAAGATAATCGATCTGTTCTAACATCTTCTTTGTATACTTCCACTTTGGAATCATTCTGTGTAAAATGTCCTTTTCATAAACATAACCAGTAAAGCACCAGATACTCTTCTCTGGGAAGCGTTCTTTTACCTTTTTTAAAAAAGGAAAGAGGACTTCCTGATTCATATATTCCATAGGTTCTCCGCCCAATACTGTAAGTCCAGATATATAAGATGGTTCCAATAATTTCAAAATCTGTTCTTCTGTTTCTTCTGTAAAAGGCTTTCCATACTCAAAACTCCATGTTTCCTCATTAAAACAGCCCTTACAATGATGGGTGCATCCACTTACAAAAAGGGATACTCTGACACCTGGTCCGTTTGCAATATCACATTTCTTAATTTCACCGTAATACATAACCTATTCACCTCTTTCAAAAATCAAATAGAGTGCCCATTATATTTAGCAATTATCCAAACCAATCTTTCGTATTATATATACAATACTTCTTCTATATTTTACATGGTTCTTACTAATTACATTTTATAATATTGGCACTCTATTTACAATCAATAATCTACTATTTTATATATTTTGAGACAATTTTATTTTTTAGCAACGCAAAAAACAGCGCCCAAAGGGAGAAGATACCTTCTCCCTTTGGGCGCGTCTCCCTGTCTGCTTTCTACAAATGCATTACACGTTCCTTAATCTCCTGGGTTCTTCCCTGATTCCAGAACTGTGTTCCAATATAACCGCAAGTTCTTCTTGCTACGTTCATCTTTGCCTGATCCTGATTACCGCAGTTCGGGCATTCCCAGATGAGCTTGCCGTGTTCATCTGTTATAATCTGGATTTCTCCCTCATAACCACAGCACTGGCAGTAATCGCTCTTTGTGTTAAGTTCTGCATACATGATGTTCTCGTAAATATGCTTCATAACAGCTAATACAGCCTCGATATTATTCTGCATATTTGGTACTTCTACATAGCTGATAGCTCCTCCTGGAGAGAGTTCCTGGAACTGTGCTTCAAAGCTTAATTTATCAAATGCATCAATTTCCTCTGTTACATGGATATGATAGCTGTTTGTGATATAGTTTTTATCTGTTACTCCTGGAATCATACCAAAACGCTCCTGAAGGCATCTTGCAAACTTATAAGTTGTAGATTCCAGTGGTGTACCATAAAGACTGAAGTCAATATTACTTTCTGCTCTCCACTTATTACATGCATCATTCATATGCTGCATAACTTTGAGTGCAAATGGTTTTGCTTCTGGGTCTGTATGGCTCTTGCCTGTCATATATCTTGTACACTCGCAAAGTCCTGCGTAGCCAAGAGAGATTGTTGAATAACCATTATATAAAAGTTCATCAATGGTCTCTCCCTTTTTAAGACGTGCTAATGCACCGTTCTGCCAGAGAATAGGTGCTACATCAGATGGTGTACCTTTTAAACGGTTATGGCGGTACATAAGTGCCTCGTGGCAAAGTTCAAGACGCTCATCAAAGATTTCCCAGAACTTATCCATATCTCCACCTGAAGAACAAGCTAAATCTACTAAGTTCAGTGTTACAACACCCTGATTAAATCTTCCGTAGAACTTTGGATTATCGTTCTCATCATGATATACCGTTAAGAAAGAACGGCATCCCATACATGGGTAGCAGTTTCCGTCTTTTAACTTCTTCATGATTTTCTCGGAAATGTAATCTGGAACCATACGTTTCGCTGTGCATTGTGCAGCTAACTTTGTAAGATACCAGTATTTGCTGTTCTCATGAATATTGTCTTCCTCAAGAACGTAAATAAGCTTAGGGAAAGCGGGTGTGATATATACACCTTTTTCATTTTTAACACCGAGAATACGCTGATTAAGCATTTCCTCGATAATCATTGCAAGGTCATCTCTTGCAGGACCTTCTTCTACCTCATCAAGATACATGAATACGGTAACAAAAGGAGCCTGTCCATTTGTAGTCATCAGTGTGATAACCTGATACTGAATAACCTGAACTCCCTGCTTAACCTCTTTTCTTACACGCATTTCTGCGATTTCATTTATCTTCTGCTCATCAAGTTCCATTCCTTCTACTTCGAACTCCGCCCGAACGTCACGACGATACTTCTGACGGCTGATCTCGACAAATGGAACCAGATGGGAAAGTGTAATACTCTGTCCACCGTACTGGGAACTTGCGATCTGGGCTACTGCCTGTGTTGCGATGTTACATGCTGTAGAAAAGCTCTTTGGCTTCTCAATCATAACGTCGCTGATTACTGTTCCGTTCTGGAGCATATCTTCTAAGTTTACCAGACAGCAGTTATGCATATGCTGTGCAAAGTAATCAGAATCATGGAAATGAATGATTCCTGCTTCATGTGCATCCACAATCTTCTGTGGAAGGAGGAAACGTCTTGTAATATCCTTACTTACCTCTCCTGCCATATAATCCCTCTGTACACTATTGACCGTTGGGTTCTTGTTAGAATTCTCCTGGATAACTTCCTCGTTATTACACTCTAACAGACTCAGAATCTGCTTATCTGTAGAATTGGACTTTCTAACCAACGCTCTCTTATAACGGTAAGTAATATAATTACTTGCCAGACGGAATGCCTTCTGGTTCATGATCTGATTCTCTACTAAATCCTGAATCTCCTCTACATTGAGCGCACGATTCATTCCCTCACAGATAGTCTCAACATTCTCTGCAATTTTCTCTACCTGTTCGTCGCTTACTTTTTCACCTTCTACGACACTGTTGTTTGCCCTCTTAACCGCTGCGATAATCTTGCTGCGGTCAAATTCAACTTCCATTCCACTTCTTTTAATGATCTTCATACCAACACTCCAATTATAAATTTTTAAAAATCATGCATTGCCATTGTAACACATAATTTTGTATGATGCAATGATACTTTATACAAGATATTGTGTTTTAGTCGCATAAAAATCTCACAGCAACACAAAATATTATCTTGCTGTGAGATTTGCCAATACCCATTATATGATGTTTTCCCGTAAATATCAATATGCTCTATGAATAATCTTGTACTAATATTTTCCCTGTTTTTTCATCAGATTGACAACCGCTTTATAGAGTGCTTTTCCATAAGCGCTTGTATTTGCCTTCATTCGGGCAGACTCTTTTTTATTACTGATAAATCCGTATTCAATAAGACATGCTGGCATCTCTGTGTGTTTTAAAACATACAGATTTGGTCTGTCAACAAGTCCTCTGTTTGTAAATCCTGTAGCTGCAACCGCAGCACTCTGCATTGCAGTAGCAAGAGTCTTGGAAGTTAAGCCTTTTTTCTGTGTTGCAGAGTTTCTGCTCTTACTCCATAAAGTCTCTGTTCCATGTGCAGAAGCACTTGCTGAATTGATATGTACACATAAAAACATATCTGCATTCTTATTATTCGCCAGCTTAGCTCTCTGAGACAAACTTGGATACGTATCGGATGTTCTTGTATAGGATACCTGGAATCTGCTGTCCTTATCAAAAGAACGCTTTGCAGCGAGTACAATAGCTAATGTTAGGTTCTTCTCTGCCATTCCATTCCCTGTCGCACCAGAATCTGATCCACCGTGTCCTGCATCAATGACAATCTTAATCTTATCTTTGCTGCTTGTCGTACTCGGTTTCGTTGTGGTTGTTGTTGTGGTAGTGCTGCCTGTCGTATTATTTGAACTACTCTGTGTCCTTCCTGAAATATAAATCTTTCCATTTGACAGTTTGTAGTTAATACCAAGTCTTGTACACACACTATTAAGCGGAACAATCCATCTTCTCTTACCTGTAGCTGTGTATGTTCCATGAACTACTGATGCTCCCATTGTACTTTTCTGTCCATTCGTTACTGCTGTTCTGCTGTCTGCCCGTACAATAACTGTGTTTGGACCATAAGTTAAAGTTAATTTATCACCCTTAGCTGTTGCCTTCACCTTTAACTTACTGTTCTTTAAAATCGCTCCTACCGGCCCCATGTATGCTCCGGACTTCTTAAAAATCGGATACTTTGTTAATTTCCTCTTCTGTCCATTCACATAACAATAACTCTTTCGTCCGGTATAAGAACTGGTAACCCCTTTTACTGTTCTCACGCGAACCTGTGCTGCCGCATCTGTACTAACCGGCATAATCATACAGATACATAATAGCAATGCTGCCAGCACACCGATTACTCGCTTTGCTTTCATCAAACTCTCCTTTCTCATCTCTCTGAACTTCACATTCTCTTGTCTTAATCTATTCTATAACAATTTCATAAAACAATGCAATAGAGCCTATAACATTTTATAAAACCGCTACAAATATCTTATACATCAAAACAGTATCCAACTCCATAAACAGTCTTAATATACGGATATTCTTTGGTTAACTTAGCTCTCAGCTTCTTCACTAAAGTATCTACACTGCGGTAACCGCCTATATAGTCAAACCCCCATACAGAATCAAGTATCTTATCTCTGGAGAGAATCATCCCTTTATGTTTTATAAAATATTCCAGCAAATCAAATTCCTTCGCAGTTACCTTGAGAACCTTGTCTGCAAGATAAATCTTTCTTCCTTCATAATCAATGGATAAGGCTCCGACCGATTCTACTGGATTCCTCTTTTCCGCCGTCCTGCGTATTACTGCCTCTACATGAGCCTCTAATAATGGTAACGGCGCTGGCTTCACCATATAGTCATCTATCTTTTTTGAATAAGCGTATAACTGGCTGTCCAATTTATCATCCTGTGAAAGCATCAGCACTGCCATATCAGATAAACTCCTTATCTTTTCAAGTGCCTCATATTCTCGTCTCTTCGGTAGATCTACATCAAAAATCAGTAAATCTGGTTTGTTCTTTCCCCTGGAAAGAATTTCTGTCGCCTCATCATATTCGGTGCACCAGATTACGCTGTAACCACTGTCCTGGAAATAAGCTGCCATCTCTTTGCACTCCGCTTCTTTCTGATTTAGAATCAGCAATCTGCTTGTGAGCATTCGACATCTTCCTTTCATCATTATTTGTTAAAATTATATTACAACATTATGACCCAAAAATGACTTATTTAAAATTATTGTAACATAGACAGCAATTATGAACAACCCTTGTTACCATCTTACAGGGTATGGAAGTAAAATTCAAGTGG
>ADJS01010344.1_pt1 | contig 11925 bp, 7 predicted proteins | sample 268128 | NCBI WGS metagenome assembly ADJS01 (sample SAMN00007486, study PRJNA43253) | human gut metagenome | isolation source: feces sample TS28 | reverse complement strand
GACCGTGGCCTCGATGACGGCAGACACCTTCGATTCCCTGCAGATCAGCGACTTATGCCGCTGGGCTGTGGTGCAGAATGACGCAGTGCTGCAGACCAACATGGATGACCGGCATCTGAAAATTGCCCTCAACGCCTTTCACGGCGGCAGCGGCAATCTGGTGCTGATGCAGTACCAGTACGATGTTAAAATGGCGGACGGAAGCTTTTGCCTTTTACAGTACGACTATGCCTTGCCCTACGCTGACCCGGCCCTGCGGGACACGCTGCCGGATTTCCAGACCTGCTATATTTTGCTGCTGGCGGTGCTCATTCTCGCTTGGCTGGGCTGGCAGACCCACTGCACCGTGCGCACTTTTGCCGCAGAGACTGCCCGGCTGAACGCGGCCGTAGATGCTATTGCCGCCCGGCAGCTGGAGCAAATTGACACGGATGGCGTGCGCATCCGGGAATTTGCCGCCACCTTACAGGCTTTACAGACGATGGGCCGAGAGCTGACCGACAGCCTGCAAAGCCAATGGCGGATGGAGCAGCAGCGCGCCGAGCAAATTGCCGCGCTGACGCATGACTTGAAAACGCCGCTGTCCATCATTCAGGGCAACGCAGACCTGCTGGCCGAGGATGCTCTGTCCGCCGACCAGCAGACACAGGTCGAAGCCATCCTGCGCGGCACAGAGCGCGCGCGCCACTATTTGGCCGCTCTGCGCACAGCCGGCGCAGCACCTGCCGTACAAACATCGCTGGCCAGCCACGCCCTCACGGAACGGCTGGCGCAGACAGCCCGCGCCCTCTGCGCGCCTGCCGGAATCCAATTTATACTACAGGAGGAATGGCAGGGGACGATCCGTGCTGCAGAAAACGACCTGCTGCGCGCTGCGGAAAACCTTTTGGACAACGCCGCCGCCCACACTCCGCGCGGCGGAACCGTCACCCTGACCGTTGCAAGGGAAAACAACCGCTTTATTTTGCGCGTGACCGATACCGGCCCCGGCTTTACCGCCGCAGCACTGGCACGGGCGGGGGAGATGTTCTACACAGATGCCGCGCGCAGCGACAGTACCCATCAGGGGCTGGGACTGTATTCTGCACGCAGGACCGCTGCAGCCCATGGCGGTACCCTGCGGGTATCCAACACACCCGGCGGCTGTGCCGAGCTTTGCCTGCCCATTTGTGAATAAATTGAGAAATTACAAAAAAATGACAAAACACTCTTGACATTCGGTGACAAAACAGTTACAATTTAGTTGCAAGCTAAATGAACCCCAAGTCAAATAGCTTTAACCACATTTTTCATGTGTTCTTCTCCTCCTTTCTTGTAAATCCCCGCCCATCCCTCAGGGCGGGGATTTCTTTTTTTGTATCTGCATTTTACATTCTTACATTCCTAAGACAGCATTTCACTTTACAAGGTTTTTCAATCGTGATAAAATAAAAGTCGTATGTCCTTATCCGCCTGTATATGCAGGCTGTATTATTATAAACTGTATGCATATCGTTTTTTGAAAAAGCAAGAGAGGGAAAAGCAATACCATGGCACAATCTCGTTCCGGCAAAAAATCCACAAAGAACTCCGGCACCAAAAAGCGCTCCGGCTCTGCCAAAGGTACCTCCCGCAGCAATGCGGGGCGCACTGCGTCCGCACGCAGCAGTGCCGGGCATGACCGGCAGCCGTCCCGCCGCGCCCAGCGCCGTGCGCAGACCCCGAACCTTACCCGCAGTGTTCTGCTGGTAGGCCTTGGCCTGCTGTGCGTAGCGCTTGTGCTGGTGCCCGGCCAGAATTTCTGGAGCACGCTGCGCAGCTGGTATTTTGGCATCTTCGGCATCACGACCTATCTGGTCGGGCCGTTTCTGCTGTACCTTGCCTATCTGCTGGCCTCCGGCTACCGCGTAGCGCTCTTTGCGGGGGAAGGTCTCCCTGATGGGGGGTTCTCTGCGCCAGTGTGCCGGTCATCTTCTCCAAGCTGAATGTGGAAAGCCTCAAGGTAGGGGAGATCATCAAGATGCTCTTCACCCGCGGCGGCACCTATTTCTGGGAGGGCGGCGTTCTGGGTGCACCCATCGGCGCCACCCTGCTGGCGCTGTTCGGCCGTCCGGCTTCCAATATTATTATGCTGCTCGTCCTTCTGCTGGGTATGATGTTCTTTTTTGCCATCACCCCGGCCGATATTGTTCTCTTTCTGGACGCGCGGTATAAAGCCTTTCAAACCCGCCAGCAGGAGCGCGCCGCCGCTGAAACAGCCTACGACACCCGGCTTTTCAACGCTGCACCGGAGGAGGAGAGCGTTGAGAACCTGACCGGTGCGCTGCCCGATTCCGCCACCCGGCCGCACCATCCTGTCTATGATGTCATTGCTGACACCAGCCGCTTCCCGAAGCAGCAGGCTGCACCGTCCCGGCAGCCGTATACTGCCCCCGTCACACCGGTCACGCCCGAAGCCCCCTTTACTGCGCAGTCTGCCGCAGCACGCCCGGGCTTTGATGTAGACCTCGGCCCGTCCAGCACCGAAAGCGCCCGCCGCAAGGCGGAGGCCAACGACCCGCTTGAGCCGGTCAGCATCGGGCCGGGCGGCACCTTCGGCATGGACCCGCTGTCCGGCAAGGCCAGTGGCCCGCTCCATTACGCCCAGCCGCCGCAGCCCGCGCCTGCCCCGCAGGAGGACTTTGAGCTGCAGCTAGAGCCTGCCGAGGAACCGGCAGCGCCCGCTGCTGCACCGGCTGCCCAGCAGCCCATTGATGAGCTGGACGCCCTGATCAACCGTGCCGTCAGCGGACATGCCCCCTACTACACCCCGCAGGAGGTCAGTTCCGAGACGACCCTTGAACTGCCTGTGCCTGCAGAGTTTGAGACCCCGCTGACCCCGGTGCCGCAGGAGCCGCGCTTTGACACACCGCTTATCCCTGTGGAGGAGGAACCTGAGCAGACCCCCGTACAACTGCCGCAGCTCGACATGACCGGGCGGGTACAGGGTGATACCGTAGTGCTCTCTCCGGCAGATCTTGCCGCCGGTATGGCTGCAAAGGACATGCCCCCGCTGGGTGCGCCCGCTGCCGCAGCCCCGGCAGCCCCCATCGCCGCACCCATTCCGACGCTGGGCGGCAGCTTCAGTGATACGGGCAGCGCAGTCAGCGCCGCCTGGGAATCCGGCCGCTCGGTGTCCGAGATGCTGGACGCTATGGCGGCAGAGCCTGCAGCGGCTCCCGCTGCCAACAGCACACCCGCAGCGCAGCCCATGACCCGCCCGGCTGCCGAGACGACCCAGAGCAGTTTTACCGTACCTCAGCAGGGGCAGGCCGCCCGTGTGCAGGTCAGCACGGCCGTCGGCAACTCGGCCGGTGCGCCGGTCCATACACCGCCCTGCGCGGCGAAGGCTGACCCGAACGCCATGCGCCTACCCACCTCCGTGGAGCAGCCGCCTGAGCCCTACTGCTATCCGTCGCTGAATCTCTTCAACGCGACCCGCCCCGATGACGAGGCCGGTGCCGCCCGCGAGATGAAGAAAAACGCTGATATTCTGGTAAATACGCTGGACAGCTTCGGCGTCAAGACCACGATGCTCGACATCTGCCGCGGCCCCTCTGTCACCCGGTATGAGCTGCAGCCCCAGGCGGGCATCAAGGTCAGCCGCATCACCAGCCTTTCCGATGATATTGCACTGAATCTTGCCACGGCGGGCGTGCGCATTGAGGCCCCCATCCCCGGCAAGCCCGCAGTCGGCATCGAGGTTCCCAATAAGATCCGCTCCACGGTCAACATCCGCGCGGTCTTTGAATCCCAGAATTATATCAATATGCGCAGCCCCCTCACGATGGCGCTTGGCAAGGATATTGCCGGCACGGCGCAGGTCGCTGACCTGTGCAAAATGCCGCATCTGCTGATTGCAGGCTCTACCGGCAGCGGTAAATCTGTCTGTGTCAACTCTATCATCATCAGCTTCCTGTTCCGCTCCGGCCCGGAGGATGTCAAGCTCATCCTCATAGACCCGAAGGTCGTTGAGCTGGCGGAGTACAACGGCATCCCGCATCTTTTGATGCCCGTTGTGACCGAGCCGCGCAAGGCAGCCGGTGCGCTGGGTGCAAGCGTAGCTGAAATGGAGCGCCGCTACAAGCTTTTTGCCGAGAACAATGTCCGTGAGATCAAGGCATACAACAAGCTGGCCGCCCAGACGGGCATGGAGCATCTGCCCTATATCGCCATCGTCATTGACGAGTTGGCGGATCTGATGATGGTTGCCGGCAAGGAGGTCGAGGATTATATCTGCCGCATTGCGCAGAAGGCCCGTGCCGCCGGTATCCACCTGATCGTTGCGACCCAGCGCCCCAGTGTCGATGTCATCACCGGCCTTATCAAAGCCAACATCCCCAGCCGTATTGCGTTTGCCGTTTCCAGCCAGATCGACAGCCGTACCATTCTGGACTCCGGCGGTGCCGAAAAGCTGCTGGGCAACGGTGACATGCTCTTCCTGCCGGTCGGCGCATCGAAGCCGGTCCGCGTGCAGGGCACCTTTGTCACTGATGAGGAGATCGGTGCCGTGCTGAGCTTTATCAAGTCCACCTCCACCGCACAGTACGATGAGGAAATGATAGCCGAGATGGAGCGCCGTGCCGTTGCCGAAAAAGGCAGCAAGCGGGGCGGGGACGATGACGGCGAGGCAGGCGGCGCACTGGATGCCATGTTTGAGCAGGCTGTTGAGTGCGTCATCGAGGCCGGACAGGCCAGCACCAGCCTTTTGCAGCGCCGCTGCAAGCTGGGCTACGCCCGCGCGGCCCGCATCATGGACCAGATGGAGCAGGAAAAGATCATCGGCCCCTATGAGGGTGCCAAGCCCCGTGCCGTGCTGGTGACAAAAGCCCAGTGGGAGGAGCGCAAGCTCAACGGTCAATATGATGAATAAGCAGAAGGGCTGGCGCATCGCAGCCGCTGTGCTGGCTGGCTTGCTTCTGCTTTCTGCCTTTGTCATTCAGCTGGCGGGCGGCCGCGGCCCCCTGCCAAGCTGGCAGCAGCTGCGCGCTGCGCTGGGCGTACCGCTCCGCACGGAGGAAAGCGCACCAAAGCCTGCACCCGGCAGCACCGCCGTGTATGTGCTGGATGTCGGGCAGGGGGATGCCGTTTTGATCTGTCAGGACGGTGCGTACTGCCTGATCGACACCGGCCCCGCCGAGGCCGAGGATGCACTGCTCTATGACCTGCATGCGCTCGATGTCGAATCGCTGGACTATCTGGTGCTCACGCATCCCCACGCCGACCATACCGGCAATGCCCGGGCGGTGCTTTCCGATTTCCCGGTCAAACAGCTTTTGCTGCCGCTGTGGGAGCCGGGTTCCGATGATACCGCTGACTGGCCCCGACAGTTGGCTGAATCTGCCGCAGAAAACGGCACTGAGCTAATCACAGCGGAGGCCGGGGATCGCTACCCGCTGGGCGGCGGCACACTCATGATTCTGCAGGGCGGCAGCGGAGATGCCGCAAGCGTCAACGATATTTCGCTCTGTACGATGTTCACGGCCGGAGACTTCCACTTTCTCGACACCGGTGATGCCGAGGAAGCCGCCGAGCAGCGGCTTCTTGATACCTACGGTTCTGCCCTGCATGCCGTGCTTTACAAGGCAGGGCATCACGGGTCGTATACCTCCAACAGTGCAGCCTTTTTGCAGGCTGTCAAGCCTGCCGCCGTGGCCGTCAGCTGCGGGCTTGATAATGATTACGGCCACCCCCACCGCGCCGCACTTGAAAATTTTGCGGCCGTCGGGGCCGAGGTGTACCGCACCGATCAGGAGGGCAGCCTCACCTTTCTATGGCAGAATAACACGCTCAGCGTGGAGACCACCGCAGATGCCTGTGCTCCTGCGGCGTAATAACAAGGAGTAACAAATGACGATCACCGAACAATTCAAAGCTAAACGCTGGTTTTCTCGATCGAATGCTTTCCGCCGAGACAGACCACCCAGATGGACAAGCTGAAAGCCACCCTGCAGCAGATGCAGACGCTCAACCCCGGGTTCATCAGCGTCACCTTCGGCGCAGGCGGCTCTGCCGGCGGCGTTTCCACTGCCGAGGTTGCCGACTATATCCAGAACGAGCTGCAGATCCCAACGCTTGCGCATCTGATCTGCATGGGCAACGACCAGATCCGCGCGGCTGAGATCCTCGACCAGCTTGAGGCTGTCGGTGTCCGCGATGTACTGGCCCTGCGCGGCGACCGCAGCCCCACCCGCCCCGAAAGCCCGGACTTCCGCCATGCAAGCGACCTGACTTCCTTCATCAAATGGAAGAAGCCTGATTTCTCGGTACACGGTGCCTGCTACCCGGAGGGACACCCCGAGGCCGACACCCTGCTGCACGATGTTGAGAATCTGCGGATCAAGCAGGCCGCCGGTGCCGAGCATCTTGTGACACAGCTTTTCTTTGACAACATGCATTTCTATCGCTTCCTCAATCTGGCACGCCGCGCCGGCATCACGCTGCCTGTTTCGGCCGGTGTTATGCCGATCGTCAAACGCAGCCAGATCGAGCGCACGGTTTCGCTTTCCTCGGCCAGCCTGCCCTCGGAGTTTACCCGTATGATCTCCCGCTATCAGGACGATCCGGCCTCACTGTATGATGCCGGCATCGACTATGCTGTCAAACAGCTGCGCGATCTGATCGAGGGCGGTGCCGACGGCATCCACCTGTATGCCATGAACGATGCCGCCGTGGCCGCCAAGGTCTACGACGGCATCCGGGATCTGCTGTAATGGAGCGCCGCAAGCCCGCCGCCATTGACCGCGCCACAGCGCTGCGCTACATGGGGGCCGCCGGTTGGACGCCGGACACCGCTACCGCAGCCCTGTTGGACAAGGCGGAGGAGCAGGTACTGGCAGCGGCTGCTCCGCGCGCCGTATACCGCCGCCTGCCGCGCACAGCACTGCCGCTTGAGGACTGCGGCACAGATCTTACCCGCCATCTGCTCGGCTGCGGAGAAGTGCTGCTGCTGGCTGCGACCCTTGGGTCTGAGATCGACAAGCTGCTGCGCCGGATGGAGGTATCCGACATTGCGCTGGCAACCGCCGCCGATGCGCTGGCCTCCGTGCTGCTGGAGCAAGTCTGTGATGAGTTGGAAAGTGAGCTGCGCGCCGCTGTGCAGGCGCAGGGCGTTTTCATGACGGGGCGCTATGCACCCGGCTACGGCGACTGCCCGTTGGAACTGAACGATACCCTTTGCCTGACCGTGGACAGTGTGCGAGGCTGCGGTTTGGCTGTGACCCCCCAGCATCTGCTGACCCCACGCAAAAGCACCACCGCCATTTTAGGCATTGCCGATCACCCTGTGACCGGCACCCGTGCAGGCTGTGCGACCTGCCATCTACGGGATACCTGTTCGTTCCGCAAGCGCGGCACGACCTGTTTCAAACAAGATCGATAGGGGAGAATCGTATGCAGATCCGTGAAGTATTTGACCGTAAGCGCTTTGTCCTTCTGGACGGCGGCATGGGCACCCAGCTGCAGACCCGCGGCCTGCAGCCCGGGCAAAAGCCCGAGCTGGCCGCTCTGGAAATGCCGGATACTCTGACTGCCATCCACGCCGATTATGCCCGCGCCGGCGCGGACATTCTGCTGGCCAACACCTTTGGTGCCAACGCCAAAAAGCTTGCAGGCTGCCCCTGCACGGTCGAGCAGGTCGTTTCTGCCTCGATTGCCTGTGCGCGCAGCGCCGCCGCAGAAACCGGTGCGCTGGTAGCCTTGGATATCGGCCCTCTGGGCGAGCTGCTGGTCCCGGCCGGCACCCTGCGCTTTGAGGATGCCTACGCCGAGTTTGCGCAGGTCATCCGTGCCGGTGCGGCAGCCGGGGCGGATCTCGTCTTTCTTGAAACGATGACCGATCTGTATGAATTGAAGGCGGCCATTCTCGCCGCCAAGGAAAACTGTGCCCTTCCGGTCTTTACCTCAATGAGCTTTGAGAGCCGTGGCCGCACCTTTACCGGCTGTACGGTGAAAAGCTACGCCGTCACGGCAGCCGGTCTCGGTGCCGATGCCGTGGGCATCAACTGCTCGCTGGGTCCCAAGGAGATCCTGCCGTTTGCACAGCGGCTCTGCCGCAGCGTCCCGGCCGGTGTACCGGTTTTTGTCAAGCCCAATGCCGGTCTGCCCAACCCGGACGGCAGCTACAACCTGAATGCCGCGGAATTTGCCGCAGAGATGAAAGCTTATGCCTCGATCGGCGTTTCCATGGTGGGCGGCTGCTGCGGCACAACGCCTGACTTCATCGCCAAGCTGCGGGAGACCTTTGCCCCACTGGTTCCCGCCGACAAGATTCCTATCCGCCGCAGTTGTCTGTGTACGCCGGTCCGCTTTGTCGAGGTGGACGGCATCACCGTTGTGGGAGAGCGCATCAATCCCACCGGCAAAAAGCGGCTGCAACAGGCTTTGCGGGACGGTGACAGCGCCTATCCCTGCGCCCAGGCCGTAGCCCAGGCCGAGGCCGGTGCCCAGGTGCTGGATGTCAACGCCGGTCTGCCCGGTATTGACGAGGCCGCCACGCTGGAGCAGCTTGTCAAGGACCTGCAAGCCATCACGGATCTGCCGCTCCAGCTCGATTCCTCCAATCCGGAGGCTCTTTCCCGCGCGCTGCGCATCTACAACGGCAAGCCCATCGTCAACTCGGTCAACGGTGAGCAGAAGACGCTGGACACCATCCTGCCCCTTTGCAAGAAATACGGCGCTGCCGTTGTCGGCCTGGCACTGGACGAGCATGGCATCCCGGCTGACGCCGAAGGGCGCTTTGCCATTGCAAAACGCATTACCGCTGCCGCCAATGCGGCCGGTATCCCGAATGAGGATATTTACATCGATTGCCTGACGCTGACCGCCAGCGCCCAGCAGGAGGGTGCCGTTCAGACGCTGGAGGCGCTGACTCGCTGCAAAAAGGAGTTAGGTGTGCGCACGGTACTGGGCGTTTCCAACATCAGCTTTGGTCTGCCGTGCCGTGGCTATCTGAACACCACCTTCCTGACAATGGCCATGGCGGCGGGGCTTGACCTTGCCATCATGAATCCCAACACGCCGGAGATGATGGCCGCCGTGCGCGCCTACCGGGTACTGACAAGTCAGGACAAGCAAAGCTCCGACTATGTAGCCGCCTACGCCGATGTACAGATCCAGACCACCCAGACGAGCAAGTCCGCCGCCACCGTGGCCGAGGTCGGCGCGGCCGCCCCGGGCGGAGATGCACTGTTTGAGGCGGTGCGGCGCGGCTTAAAGGCCGAGGCCCGCGCGGCCGCAGACGCCGCCCTGACGATGCGGGAGCCGCTCGATGTCGTAAACACCTCTCTGATTCCCGCGTTGGACGCCGTGGGGGATGGCTTTGAAAAGGGAACTGTTTTCCTGCCGCAGCTGCTGCAGGCAGCCACCGCCGCTCAGGCTGCCTTTGAGTCCATCAAGGCGAAGATTGCCGCCTCCGGGCAGGCACAGGGCAGCAAGGGCAAGATCGTCATTGCCACCGTCAAGGGCGATGTACACGACATCGGCAAAAACATCGTCCGCGTTATTCTGGAAAACTACGGGTACGATGTGCTTGACCTTGGCCGCGATGTCGCCCCCGAGCGCGTGGTCGAGGCTGTGCGACAGACGGGTGCAAAGCTTGTAGGTCTGTCTGCCCTGATGACGACCACCGTCCCCAATATGCAGGCCACGATTGAGGCGCTGCACGCTGCCGGACTAGACTGTAAGGTCATGGTAGGCGGTGCTGTTCTTACACCGGACTATGCCCGCAACATCGGTGCCGATTACTACTGCAAGGACGCCAAGGCCAGCGCTGATCTGGCCAAACAGCTTTTGGGATAATGCCAACGCCGCGTTTCGCTGATGAAACGCGGCTTTTTCGTAATCAGTTGTAAAAAATACAGGTATGCTCCCATACACCTTGCAGTTTCTGTAAAAATGCGGTATACTGGTTTTGTTTAGCGTTTTTGTACATTTTCCTTATTTTATGTGGTTACAGGAGTTTTCTTTTGAAACATGCTGCTAAGGTCGCCGCTTTTCTGGCGATTTTCGTCTTTTTAAATTTGATCCTCTGCTGCTTTATGCCGCCGGACAATGGATCCAGCCTTGCCATGTGGCGCAACTATTATCAAAAAAACAGACATCGACTTGGCTGTTTTCGGCTCGTCCTTGGCTACTTGTGCCTTGCCAGAGGATGAACTTAGCCAGAACACAGGTCTATCCGTCTGTAGTCTTGCAACTAATATGCAATCCTGGGATATGACTGAGATTGCAGTCGATACGATATTGCAGGAGCATCATCCCAAAACCGCAATTTTGGTTATGGATTACTACAATATGGGAAGTGACCCATATCCAAAGGCTCAATATGCTTTTCTGTACGGTAAACTGGAGACTGCACCTGTAGCGCAGATTCCCTCCGTATTACTGCGCTACATGACAGGCAAAACAAACTTTTTCAAGGACACCTCACTTAACGCACTTATTCCTTGGCAAAGCGGCACTTGGCCTAAAGACTGGAAAGCGGCTATCACACAAGAGACAGCAAATATCAAAGAACGATTACAGTCTAATTTTGCCGCCTCTTCTGTTGGCGAAATCGATGTATCCCATCGGCAGAATGCGCCAGATAAAACGATTGATTTCGATACCATTGGTGTTGAAAATACATGGAATTTTTCTGCGCATACCTTTTTACAGAAAAGATATGACGAGCTTGCTGAAATCTGCGACCAATGTCGTACACATAATGTTGACTTGATTGTAATTTGTCCTCCGAAACCGGTACTGGATATTGTCAGTTATGAAAATTACTTTGAGACCTACCAGACCTTCTGCGATTTTTTTGCGGCGCACGGAGCGACCTATTATGATTTTAATCTTGCAAAAGATTCTTTATTTGAAAATAAAGAGCTTTCCTACTATAGCGATCATACTCACATGAACAAAACCGGCGGACGAGCCTTCTGCCAGTCGATGGCAAAGTTTCTGCAGTTGCGTCAGAGCGGCGCGGATGTCAATGCCCTATTTATAACTCCGCAGGAGTATTTAGCCCGGGTAAATTATATCACAAATGTTTATTTTCTAATTGAACCGCATAGTGACAAATTTATTCTGCTCGCAAATTGCTACCACGGCCCCAGTGTACAGGCAGAGTATGAATACCTTGTCAAAGGTCCTAATGACACAGAATACCACACTTTTTCAAATTATACAGACCGTTCTTGGGCTGAATATCCTGTCACAGAGCACGGCACCTACACTTTCCGCGTTAATGCTCGTGTTGTAGGCTCTGATGTTCCTTTTGAACGCTACTATGAGCAGCAAGTTGATTATTAACAGAAAGAAAGGAAAACTGTGGAGATTTACTCATTTGCATTTGTCCTTCTCGTCACAGTCGGGCTGGTGCTGTATTACACCGTGCTGCGCCGCTACCAGTGGCTCTGCCTGCTGGCGATCAGCCTTGTCTTTTTTGCAGCAAGCGGTTGGCAGGGGATTTTCTTTCTGTTTTTTACCGCACTGACCGTCTGGGGCGGCGGGCTCTGGCTTGCCCGCCTTGCCGCCGACTGCGCCGCACGGCGCAAAGCGCCCGGCATCACAAAGGACGAAAAGAAAGCCGTCAAGGCCAAGACACAGCGCCACAAAAAAGGTGTTGTTGCGCTTGTGCTGGTCACAAATTTCTTAGTGCTGGGCTATTTTAAATATTGGTCATATTTTGTACGCCTGCTGGCTGGTGCGGTGGCGGCCACTGCACCCTCGGCGCTGGGGCTGGTCATGCCGCTCGGCATCAGCTTTTACACCTTTCAGGCGATTGGTTATCTGATTGACTGCTTCCGCGGCCGCCACCCGGCTGAAAAGAACCCCGCCCGTTTTCTGCTGTTTATTTCATTTTTCCCGCAGCTGATCCAAGGCCCCATTAACCGGTACGGAGCAATGGAGCCCCAACTGACC
>ADJS01006944.1_pt1 | contig 11997 bp, 8 predicted proteins | sample 268128 | NCBI WGS metagenome assembly ADJS01 (sample SAMN00007486, study PRJNA43253) | human gut metagenome | isolation source: feces sample TS28 | reverse complement strand
CACGCCGGCAATCTCAAGCTTTGGTGAAATATTCTTTATCTCTTCTACGAATCCGTCTACACGAGAGTTATTCAGCATACTGCTGAAATATCCGGTAATGACAAGGATCTTTCCGACGCCTCTGGTCATCATCCCGAATAACCCTGCTGCTGTCTGCCCGCTTAACTTATTATCCATTCCGACAAAACAGCATCTCTTTGTTCCTACGATATCCGAGTTGAATGTCACGACCGGAATCTTCTTTTCATTCACCAGCCAGTTTAATTTCTCCCTGACGCCTTCGGTATCTACCGGCATCAGTGCCAGTCCCTGGATTCCTTCTTTCACCAGTTCGTCAATTGCACGCAACTGGTCCTCTTCACGAACGGAAGTATTCTCTTTTACGATCACTTCTACGCCAAGTTCTTCCAGTTCTTTTTTTCCGGTCTGTATTCCTCTTTTGACTTCCAGCATGAAGGAAGATCCCGAAAGCTGTGTTACGATCCCGATCTTTTTCTTTCCTCCGGCACTTTTCTGTCTCTTTCTTGCTTTGTGCACATATCCCATCTCTTCGGCGGTTCTTTTCACCATTTCTGCCACTTCCGGGTTGATCCGGCCGCGGTTATTAAGTGCCCGGTCTACGGTTCCTCTTGATACACCTGCTTTTTCGGCGATCTGTTGTATTGTTACTGACATATACGCTCTCCTTATAACTACTGATTCACTGTGTAAATCTCTGATTTCTTATCTTGCATACTATACTATAATAATATCACGCACTCAAAAAGCACGCAATATCCCACTGCGTGCTTTTCTTATTTCGTAACATTTTACAATTCTGTTCTCTCTGTAACAGGCCTTACCTCCTGTTTTTCGGCATATTGCCGATACTATCTATTCAGGCGGTATCCTGCTCCCCATACTGTCTCTATGATCTTCGGATCTCTCGGATCGTCTTCCAGTTTTTCTCTTAACCGGTTGATATGCACCGATACGGTTGCCGCATCCGACACATAATCGAATCCCCATATCTTTTCAAATAATGCTTCCTTTGAAAATACAATGTTCGGATTCTTTGCCAGAAATACGAGAAGTTCAAATTCCCTGTGAGGAAGCTTCACTTCTTCTCCTGCTTTCCATACTCTCCATGTCTGCGGCTCAATCACGACATCTTCTACTTTGATCTGCTCCTGTGCATTTTCTTTCTCTTCTCTTTCTTTATGCCTGGTCGTCAGCCTTTCATAACGCTTCAGATGTGAACGTACTCTTGCGACAAGCTGTGACGGATCAAATGGCTTCGTGATATAATCATCCGCACCAAGTCCCAGTCCCCTGATCACATCAACGCCTTCTGTCCGTGCCGTCACCATAAGGATCGGAATGTCTATCTCATCCCTGATCTTCCTGCAGATATCATATCCGCTGCATCCCGGAAGCATCAGATCCAGAAGTATCAGGTCATAATGATTCGTTTTCAATTCGGAAAGTGCCTTTTTCCCGTCTTCAATGATTTTTGTCTCATATCCGTTACTCTCCAGATAATCACTTTCTAACTGTGCAATCTTCCTGTCATCTTCTACGATCAGTATTCTGGACATCCTACATTCACTCCTCACATATTTTTATCAGCTCTTGGAAAGCGCAGTATCAATTTCAGCCCGCCGTCATTCACAGCTTCCACACTTCCTCCATGCTCTTCCATAATGTATTTTACCACATAAAGTCCGACACCGCTTCCCTTCTTTGTTCTGGCCTCATCGCATCTGTAAAACCTGTCAAATATCCTGCCGATCTTTTCTTCCGGCACGCCGTCTCCGTTATCTTTCCATTCCAGGATTACATGACTTTCATCCTTTCTGACACGCAGCCAGATCTCCACCGGTTTTCTTTCTACATATTTCCTGCTGTTCTCCAGAAGGTTCTCCAGTATACGTTGGATCTGCTCTATATCCACATTGACATCCGGAAGGATCTCTTCTTCCTGTTCCATTACAAGCTGGACTTCGGACGGATCCAGGGTCTTTTCTTTTTGTGCTGTGAATCCCTGTACATATTCTGCAAGATCGATCTGTATCATATGAACTGGCATCTGCCCGCTTTCCATTCTGGAGAAATCGAACAATTTCTGTAGCAAGATATTCATATCTTCCGTAGATTCATAGGCCGTCTCCAGATACATTGTCCGTTTGTCTTCCGTATTTGCCACACCATCCAGAACCCCTTTGATATAGCCCCGGATTGACGTAAGCGGAGTTCTTAGATCGTGAGAGATTCCTGTTACCATATCTGTCCTTGCCTTTTCATTCCGTTCCCGTATCTTCTGATCTTCCAGAATTGTCCTCTGCATCTCATTGAACGCACGGCAGACCCGTTCGAACTCTTCCTGTCCTTCATATACGATCTCTTCTTCCAGATTGCCGTCCTGGATCCTTTTTGCACCTTCAACCAGGCAGTCTAACGGCTCCATGACAAGACGGTTCATTCTTTTTGTAAATATGGATGCCAGGAGAAGCAATGCCAGAATCGCTATAATGCCTACAACCAGCACGATCAGTACCAGAAATGAAAAAGACTCCCGGATGGCTTCTTTCCCGATATCCTTCGAGATATCCCATACATCCCTGTCCATCTTTTCATATCCGATCTCTTCAAATGTTCTTTCAAATCTGTCTTCACATGCTCCTATCACAGCTGTTCCGATTAGAAGCAGCGTAACCATCGACAGGAATAAAAACAGCATATTGGAACGAAATAATTTCTTTTTTAACGGCATAGCTTCTCACCTTCTTGTTGTTCTTATCTCTTTTCTTCATCATAGCATATTCTTATCTTCTATGCATTGCCGGTCTGCAGATTTTACTTTACGCTTCTCTTTTTATTTTTTTCTTACGCATATGTGCTTTGTATTCTTCCTGCTGTCCTCTTAAATTTAATATGATCAGCAGTCCGGCAACCGATGTAAGACTTCCGATCAGGAAATGTCCCCACATTGCAACCGACATCGCACTGATCTCAAATAATCCCGGCAGGATCACAAGTGCTCCAAATGTTCCACATATCATTGTAACACAGATAAATCCACGCAATACATTAAACGGAATACAACTGCGGATCACTGCTGTCATGGAAATAATAATCAGTGTCAGGTACATGATTGTCTGTTTCTCGCCGGATGCCATCGGAAGAAAGAGCGTTGTAACACCTATCATCACCGCGGCCACAATTCCGAATGGTGCCGCATTCCAGATCGCAGTGGAAAGGAATCTTCCTTTGATCCGTCTCGTATCTGATTCCAGAATTGTCAGGAAGGACGGATAAGCTTCTATACACGCATCGATCAATGTAATCTGTATCGGAATGAATGGAAATGGCGTATTCGTAAGGACACAGAAGATGGATACCAGTACCGAATAAATCGTTTTTATAAAGAATACTCCTGCTGTTCTTGTTACATTATGGATGACCTTTCTTCCTTCCATTACTACCTGCGGAAGGTGTGTAAAGTCAGAATCCATAAGGACAACCTGCGCGATCTGTCTGCTTGCATCACTTCCGTCTGCAATTGCGATCGAACAATCTGCTTCTCTGAGTGCGAGAAGATCATTCACTCCGTCTCCGGTCATTGCCACCTTGTGCCCCTGTCTCTGGAATGCCTTTACCAGTTCCTGCTTCTGCTTAGGTGTCACTCTTGCAAATACGGTATACTCCCGGCAGATTGCATCATAATCCGGCTCCTCACCGACGGATGACATATCAATTGCATCTGCCCATCCTCTCAGCCCTGCACGTTTTGCTATCATAGCAACTGTCTTGACATGATCGCCGGAAATGACTTTGACATCTACTCCCTGTCTGTGGAAAAATTCCAGTGTCTCTTTTGCATTGCGACGGATCTGATCCTCAAGCACGACACCGTATAATGGCTGGATCTGTGCCGGTAAATGTTCCTCATCTTTCCATTCTCCGTCATAATATCCGATCGCTACCAGTCTTCTTCCATGCTCCAGTTCATTTTCCAGACTTTCCGGAAGTGTTCCAAGAATCCGCTCCGGTGCACCGACAAAAACGGTTCCCTTTCCAATAAAACTGATACTTCCCCATTTTCGTTTTGATGAAAAGGATATTTTATTCTTTATAAAGTACGTTTTATCTGTCCTGTCATTATATTTTTCTTTATATCTGATATTTTTTTCTTCCACATTTTTCTCTTCAGACTTCTTCTCCGCAAATGCTTTTTTCAGTGCCTGGAATGTTGCATTATTATCATCACTTGCATCCAGATAAGCCCGTACCAACTGTTTTTCTTCATCTTCCGTCAGATTAATTTCTTCATCTCGGTCCATCGGGATCACATATTTTACTTTCAGTTTTCCATCTGTAATGGTTCCGGTCTTATCCAGACACAGCACATCTACATGCGCCAGTGTTTCCAGTGAATAGATATTCTGAACCAGGATTTTCATCTTCGCCAGACGGATCACACCGGTTGCCAGTGATACAGAGATCAGTAACACCAGTCCTTTTGGAAGCATTCCGAGAAGTGCCGCCGCTGAAGCGACAACCGATTCATTTACCGGTGCTTTCCGCAATACAAACGCTTCTAAGAATAAGAGGATTCCAAGTGGAATAATCAAGCTACTTGTAAATCTTGTAACCTTTCTCATAGAGCCTAATAGCTCTGACTGTACCTGCTTTTCTTTTTTTACTTCGTTTACAAGACTAGTTGCATAGTTATCATTTCCTACATGGATGACTTCCGCACAGGCCTTACCGGAAATCACGGAACTTCCTGAATATAACGTACTTCCCACTTCCTTTATCACAGGATCACTTTCTCCTGTCAGAAGGGATTCATTGACCTCCAGACTGCCGCTTGTAACAATACTGTCATTGCAGATCTGGCTTCCGCTTTCCAGGATCACGATATCTCCTTTTACGATATCTTTTAATTCAATCTCCTGATCTTCGCCTTCTCTTCTTACTTTTATAGCTGGCCGGTTCAGAATAGATAATTCATCTACCAGTTTCTTGGCTTTGCATTCCTGTGCGATCCCAATCACGATATTCAGTATAATGATCGCGATGAAGATCATGTTGGTATACGCTCCCACTGCGAATAACAATCCTGCAATGATGAAATTCAACAGATTGAATAATGTCAGCACATTTTCCCGGATGATCTGTTTCTTGCTTTTTGTAATGCTTTCCGGTTCTTGCTCTCCTTCGCCTTTTTTCCTTTTTTCTTCTACTTCCTGCATGGACAGACCATATATCTTTTTTTCCATAATACAATCCCCTCCTGTACGACTTGACTTTTTTCAGTCTCTATCCTACAGAAGGGGATTAAATAAACGGATATGAAGTTTTAAATATTTTTTAAACTCTTATTATTTCTTCACATTAAATGCTGCTTTTCCAGGATATACAGCACTTGTTCCAAGTTCTTCTTCAATTCTCAGCAACTGGTTGTATTTTGCAACTCGTTCTGATCTGGAAGGTGCTCCTGTCTTGATCTGGCAGGTATTAAGTGCTACTGCAAGATCTGCAATTGTTGTATCTTCTGTCTCTCCGGAACGGTGAGATGAGATAGCTGTGTAGCCGGCTTTATGAGCCATCTTGATTGCTTCCAGTGTCTCTGATACTGATCCGATCTGGTTTAACTTGATAAGGATTGAGTTACCGCATCCAAGTTCGATACCTTTGGAAAGTCTCTCTGTATTCGTTACGAACAGATCGTCTCCGACTAATTGTACCTTATCTCCAAGTTCAGCTGTCAGTTTCTGCCATCCTTCCCAGTCTTCTTCGTCTAATGCATCTTCGATAGAGATGATCGGATACTTGTCTACCAGTTTCTTCCAGTGCTCGATAAGTTCTTCGGAAGTAAATTTTGTACCTGCTTTTGGAAGTACATATTCGCCCTTCTTCTCACCTTTCCATTCAGAAGATGCTGCATCCATAGCAATCATGAAGTCTTTTCCAGGCTCATATCCAGCATCTTTTACTGCATCTAAGATGTACTGGATTGCTTCTTCATCAGATGCAAGGTCCGGTGCAAATCCACCTTCATCACCTACGGAAGTTGCAAGTCCTTTTGATTTTAATAATGCTGCCAGTGCATGGAATACTTCTGCACACCAGCGGAGTGCTTCTTTGAAGCTTGGTGCTCCTACAGGCATGATCATGAATTCCTGTACGTCAACTGTGTTGGCCGCATGTGCGCCTCCGTTTAATATATTCATCATAGGTACCGGAAGTCTGTTACCATTTACGCCTCCGAGGAAACGGTAAAGCGGGATCTCCAGTGCATTTGCTGCTGCACGTGCACTTGCGATCGATACCGCAAGGATTGCATTTGCTCCTAAGTTCGATTTATCTTTTGTTCCGTCTGCTGCGATCATTGCTGTATCTACTACATAAATGTCTGATGCATCTACACCTTTCAGTGCATCGTTAATCACTGTATTAATATTCTCTACGACTTTGGTTACACCTTTTCCGCCGAAACGTGATTTGTCTCCGTCACGAAGTTCCAGTGCTTCGAATTCTCCTGTAGATGCGCCGCTTGGTGCTACACCTCTTCCTACAGTTCCATCCAGAAGATATACTTCTGCCTCTACCGTCGGATTACCTCTCGAATCAATAATCTCTCTTCCAATAACCTTCTCAATTGCTAAAAAATTCTCCATGTCAAGATCCTTTCCCATGGAACTACTTCTGCCTCTCTTGCTCAGGGATGAGACAGAAGGAGTATGCCATGATTTATTCACACGATAGTTAGATTATTCTAACTATCGTCAGCATATCATATCTTTTTAGGTGAATCAAAACGCGGCTAGCAAAGTGCCTTTCCAAGTGCCTGGCAAGCTGCAACTGCATCATCATCCGGTGCTTCATTTGCAAGTACACTATCACATGCAAGAACAGCTCCATCAGCCTTGCATGTCTCTTCCCATGTTCTCATCCATTCTCCGTCTCCCCATCCATAAGATCCGAAGAGTGCGATCTTCTTGCCTCCAAGTTTTCCTTCACAGTCAGAGAACATTGGCTCGAATTCGCTGTCTTCCAGTTCTTCTGCTCCCATAGCCGGGCAGCCGAATGCCACTGCATCGTAAGCGTCCATCTTGTCTGCGCCAAATTCTGAAGCCGTTAATACATCAACTTCTGCTCCTGCCGCCTTTGCTCCTTCTGCTACTTCGTTGGCCATTGCCTCTGTGTTACCTGTTCCGCTCCAATATACTACTGCAATTTTACTCATTGTTTCTACCTCTTTCATTGATAAATTTATATGTCAGGCAGCTACCGTAAGCTGCAAAACACTTCTTCCCTGCTGCCAGAGACGTACATAGACATCTCTGCATTTTTTTATATTTTGCAAATGTTTTCCGGCATGCACACTCATCACAATATACCTTCCAGCATCCTGCGCATTTGAAATTGCGTCCCTGATTCACAATGAATCCGATCACGTCACCAAGCGGATAATCCAGAAAAATTCCGATTTCATGTGGGAATTCATTATTTTCCCCTATTCTTGACTTTAACCGGCTCAATGCATATTTGATCTCTGTGCTTTCATAGCCGTATTTCTTCAGGAACTTTGCTACTCCCGGCCGGTTCAGACTGACCTCGAGCTGTTTCTTCCGATAGACATAGACCAGTACACGTTTATCCTGTCTCTGTAATATATAGAGACGGATTCCTTTTTCTTTCATGCACTGATTCCAGAACTCAATCTGATCTTCCACGTCTGTATCATCTGCAAATGTCATATTAAATAAATTTGCTGATTTCATAGATGCCAGTGTTGCCGAACAATGTTCCACCAGACATTTTTCAATCAGATATCTGTTCATCATCTTAGTACCTCCTAACAAGTGTTAGTTACATCTAACAATCTATATTTGAATACTATATCATTCTTCTCTTGCTGTCAAGAATTATGTATAAAAAAAGAAGCTTAATGACATAAATCCTCATTAAACTTCTCAGATTGTAAATATTTTTAGCAAAACCGTCTCATATGTATAATATTCCAAATACAACTCTTCCTTATAATGCTTCTAACGCTGTATTAGATCCAACCAAAATCAAAACCATATCTTTTCGCAATACTTCTAAAGGATCCGGGTTGACTTCTACATGCGCCCCACTTTTAATTCCTACGACATTCACTTCATAGTTCCGGCGCACATCCAGTTCTTTCAAAGTTTTTCCACTCCATTTAGCCGGCATTGGAGTTTCCACTATACTATAGGCCGGAGATAGTGCAATCCAATCTGTAAAACTGGCTGACATAAGATTCTTTGCCAGACGGACTCCCATTTCTTTCTCCGGAAAAATGATGGTATCCACACCGATTTTCTTTAATACAGTTGCATGACGGTTATTTTTTGCTTTTGCGATTACGTTCGGTACTCCAATTTCCTTACACTCAAGTGCTGCCATAATACTTGCTTCCAGACTTTCTGCTTCAGCAATCACAACAGCGTCCAGATTTCTTGTTCCAAGAGATCTGATAAATTCTGGATCCCCAATATCTGCCTGCATCGCATATGATACAGAATCAGCAATTCCATTTACCCGCTCCATATCTTTATCTACAGCAACTACCTCACATCCAAGTTTTTGTAATTCTAATGCAATGCTTTCTCCAAAACTTCCCAGACCAAATACTGCAAATTGTTTCTTCATAATCTTTTCCTCCTTGTTACCCAATCATAATCTTTTCCGTTGGAAGTGTCCGCATCTTTTCTTTTAAGTTCACCTTTCCTGCAAATAATAATGCAATGGTCATAGGCCCGACACGTCCTATATACATCATTATCATCAGCACAATCTTGCTTCCCGTCCGCAAGTGTGTTGTCAGATCCTGCGAGAGTCCAACTGTCGCCATTGCAGATGCGGTCTCATACATGATTCTCTGAAATGAAATTGTATCTGGTTCAATGACAGCAACAAATGTTGTTCCTGTTATGTATATAGCTAATGCCAACATAATTGTAACAAATGCTACATGGAAGTTTTTTTCATCCACTTTTCTCCGGAAACATTCAATATCATGCCCTCCCCGAAGCATTGTATGAAATGCGAGAAATAAAAGTGCAAATGTCGTCGTCTTCAGACCACCTGCAGTTCCTCCCGGAGAACCGCCTATAAACATCAAAATAATATTTAAAAAACCAGTTTCTTCGTACATCCCAGATTGCTGAAATGTACTAAACCCAGCCGTTCTTGTTGTCACAGCCTGAAATGCGGAAACCATCAATTTCTGTCCGGTATTAAGATGCCCTATCGTTGCCGGATTATGATACTCCAGTGCAAAGTTCAAAACTGTCCCTGCTATCAATAAGAATCCCGTTGTAATGATCGCTATTTTTGAATGTAACTTAAGTCTGGTAAACCAGCATTTTCCGGGAATTTCCCGATGCCAAATCTTCTTTCCGTTATCAATCACGTCATACCACACGGTAAAACCAATTCCGCCAAGGATAATCAACAGCATTGTTATAATATTAATCAAAGGATCTGTTGCGTATCTTGCCAGACTGTCATCTCCAAGGATGTCAATTCCTGCGTTGCAAAATGCAGAAATTGAATGAAAAATTCCATACCAGATTCCTTTTGCAACCCCATAGTCCCGAATAAATTGTATGGCGTAAAAAACGGCCCCAATTCCTTCTACTACTACTGTCCCAATCAAAATTTTACGTACCAGACCTACCAGACCACCGAGAGAATTCATATTATAAGCTTCTTGAATAACAACTCTCTCTTTTACCGTAATCTTTCTTTTCAGAAGCATAAAAAATGCGGTAATACATGCAATCACGCCCAATCCTCCAATCTGAATTAAAATCAGCAAAATTACTTTTCCTGTAATTGTAAATTGGTATTTGGGAACAATTGTAACCAATCCGGTCACACATACCGATGATGTTGATGTAAAAAGCGCATCCAGAAAACTGATTGATTTTTCGTTAGATACCGGCAACCATAAAAGCACCGCTCCAAGAAAAATTACACTTAGAAAACCTACTGCCAGAATTTTCATGGTATTCCATCTGATATTTTGTTTTCCTGTTTTCTTCATTTATATTTTTCCTCTTTTCTGTCTTGTTCTTCCAAAATTGACTATCTTTTAATCTACACTTGCGCTTCGCAAAAGTCAACAGTTATTCTTCCTTCGTACAGAGAACTTGCCACCGGCAACTTCTCTTGCATACTTTGATCGGGTAGGAGGTCAATAATTATTCCCACTACTAGAGCGGATTAGGGACTTTCACCCGTTAGAAACGTGCGCCGCAAGGCGCACGTATTAAAATGAACAGGGACGACTTTTGTCATCCCTGTTCATTTCTTTATCCATTATTTTTTAGATATTTTTTCATATTGTATCTTTACTCATCGAGCAGATTCTGCATACTTCTAAGTCCAATGATCAGAGTGGATGTATTATGAAGTAATGCGGATGTTGTCGGCATGATGATACCTGCTACACCAAGTGCGATCAGTCCTGCATTGAATCCTACAATTGAATGATAATTGTGGCTGATTCTCTTGATCAGACCGTTACTGATCTTCTTTAATGTAACCAGTTCTTTTAAATTGTCTGCGCCAACTGTAATATCAGCAATTTCTCTTGCAATCTCTGCTCCATCACTGATTGCGATTCCTACATTGGCTGCGGAAAGTGCCGGTGAATCGTTGATACCGTCACCAATCATGATAACTTTACGTCCGGCTGCTTTTTCTCTTTCACAGAATTCTGCCTTATCTTCCGGTAATACCTCCGCATAATATTCATCTACACCAACACGCTTTGCAATAGCCTTTGCTGTACGTTCACTGTCACCTGTCATCATGACAATTTTGCTAAGTCCGGCCTTTCGCAGTTCACAAATCACTTCTACTGCTTCTTCACGCAGTGGATCTTCGATACAGATCACGGCTGCAAGTTTTCCTTCAATTGCCATATAAAGATGTGAATATTCTTCGGGCAGATTCTCAAATTTTTCTTCCATGCCTTCCGGTATTACTACTTTTTCATCTTCAAATACAAAGTGATAACTTCCGATTACGGCTTTCTTTCCTTCAATCTGTGTTGAGATGCCGTGAGCAACAATATACTCAACTTTTGAATGCATTTCTTCGTGATCCAAATGTTTTGTCTTTGCCGCGCTTACCACTGCTTTTGCCATTGAGTGAGGGAAATGTTCCTCCAGGCATGCAGCAATACGGAGCAGTTCATCCTCACTCATTCCGTTAAATGATACCACTTCTGCTACCGTCGGTTTTGCCTTTGTCAGTGTACCGGTCTTGTCAAATACGATCGTATCTGCTTCGGCAACCGCTTCCAGATATTTTCCACCTTTTACAGTAATCTTGTACAAACCTGCTTCACGGATTGCAGAAAGTACGGAGATTGGCATAGCGAGCTTTAATGCACATGAAAAGTCTACCATCAGAATCGACAGTGCCTTTGTTGCATTTCTTGTAAGCAGATAAGTAAGGGCCGTACCGCCAAGCGAATACGGAACTAGTTTATCTGCAAGATGCTCTGCCCTGCTTTCCAGTCCGGATTTTAATTTCTCAGATTCTTCGATCATTGCTGCAATCTTCTCATAACGGCTGGAACCGCCGACTGCTTTAACATCGACTGTCACTTCTCCTTCTTCTACAACAGTTCCGGCATAAACATAATTTCCTGTAGTTCTTCTTACCGGAACAGATTCTCCTGTCAGTGAAGCTTGATTGATCATAGCTTCTCCATCCACAACCTCTCCGTCAAACGGGATGACATTTCCCATATGTACGACAACCTGGTCTCCGGATTTGATCTGATTAGAAGAAACCAGAACCGTCTGATCTCCGGTCATTAACCATACTTTTCCTACATTTAATGACATGGTTCTTGCCAGGTCATCTACAGACTTTTTATGTGTCCACTCTTCTAAGAGTTCACCGATTCCAAGCAAGAACATGATCGAACTTGCCGTACTGAAATCACTTCTGAAGATT
>ADJS01003805.1_pt1 | contig 12001 bp, 12 predicted proteins | sample 268128 | NCBI WGS metagenome assembly ADJS01 (sample SAMN00007486, study PRJNA43253) | human gut metagenome | isolation source: feces sample TS28 | reverse complement strand
TGTCTGAAAGGCGACAGACTGGCACAGTGCCTTTCAAGGTGTCTGAAAGGCTTACGATGCCTCCGCCAGCGGGAGCGAGCCACGACTGACGTAATGACCCGGCAGTAGGGTAGTGGCTATGCCCATCAACGCCCAGATTCTTGATAATCCGAAATCCGACCGCGTGCGCCGCATCGCCGATCTGACCCGCGCCAAAGGCCGCGAACGTTCGGGCCGTTTTCTTATCGAAGGCCCGCAATCCGTGCGCGAGGCCGTCACTTGGCGGCCGGACGTGGTGCAGGACCTGTATGTAGAGGTTTCGCAGGCGCTGGAACATCCGCGTATCATCTCCTCCACGTTGGAGAAGATCGTCGAAACCTCGCAGGATGCCACGATTTATGTGCACTACTGCACCGGCGACGTGATGCGCCGCATCAGTCCGGACGCCCAAGGCATCGCGGCCGTCGGCAATGCCGAGTCCATGCACGCCGGAGCCGATGACGTCGAACTTGGCAAGAACGGTCGGGCCCCGCAGATTGCCGCCTTCTGGCAGGTGCGCGACCCGGGCAACGCCGGCACCGTGATCCGTGCGGCCGATGCGGCCGGCTGCGACGCCGTAATCTTCGTGGACGACTGCGTGGACGTGCTGAACCCCAAGGTCATCCGCTCCACCGCAGGCTCCCTGTTCCATCTGCCGGTACTCGCCATGAGCACCGACGAATTCTTCACCTGGACAGGCGACCATAATATGGACGTCTGGGCCGCCGACGTATACGGCACCGAAGAACGCAAGCCGGAAAGCCTGCCCGCAGTACTGGCGGACAAGGCGGCGGTCGAGGCTCCGAAAGCCGTGCTGTTCGGCAATGAGGCGCGTGGCTTGGAACCGGACATCCTCACGCGCTGCGGCCGCATCGTCTCCATCCCGCTTTATGGCAAGGCCGAATCGCTGAACCTCGGCACCTCGGCCGCGGTGATGCTGATGTCGCTGTCTATGTCGGGTCATGTTGAAAGAATGTGAAACCGGTAAAAACGCTGTGAAACGCTGAGAAAACATCAGACGAAAGGGTTCTCGTGGCAGAACAAATGGTGTTCGACGCCGACCAGGTGACCGCTGAGGTTGCCGAGGGCATCGAGAAAATCCAGAACGCCTCCAACCTGGAGGAGCTCAAGGCCATCAAGACAACGTACGCAGGTGCCGATTCGGCGATGACCAAGGCCAGCAAGGCCATTGGCTCCCTGCCCGCCGACCAGAAGAAGGAAGCCGGCAAGCTCATGGGCAAGCTGCGCGCCGACTTCGGCCGCGCCTATGGTCCCAAGGAGGTCGAGCTCAAGGAAGCCGCCGAGAAGGCCGCGCTTGCCGCCGAAACCGTGGATATGACGCTGCCGGTGAGCCGTAAGCCTCTGGGCGCCCGTCACCCGCTGCCTAAGCTGATGGAGGACGTCGAGGACTTCTTCATCTCCATGGGCTGGCAGATCTCCTCCGGCCCGGAAATCGAAGCCGAATGGTACAACTTCGACTCCCTGAATTTCGGCCCGGACCATCCGGCCCGCCAGATGCAGGACACCTTCTACGTCAAGGGCAATCAAGCCAAGGACGCCGCCGGTTTCGTCGGCTCCAACATGGTGGTGCGTACGCAGACCTCCTCCGATCAGGTCCGTGCCCTCCTGACCCGTGGAGTGCCGCTGTACATCGCGTCCCCGGGCCGCGTGTTCCGCACCGATGAGCTGGACGCCACCCATACTCCGGTGTTCCACCAGTGCGAAGCCCTCGCCGTCGACAAGCACCTGACCATGGCCGACCTGAAGGGCGTGCTGGACAAGCTCGCCGTCGCCATGTTCGGCCCTGAAGCCAAGACGCGCCTGCGCCCGAGCTACTTCCCGTTCACTGAGCCGAGCGCCGAACTCGACCTGTGGTTCCCCGACAAGAAGGGCGGCCCCGGCTGGCTCGAGTGGGGCGGCTGCGGCATGGTGAACCCGAACGTGCTGAAGTCCGCCGGCATCGACCCGGACGTCTACACCGGTTTCGCCTTCGGCGTCGGCATGGAGCGCACGCTCCTGCTGCGCAGCGACATCAACGACATGCACGACCTGGTCGAAGGTGACGTGCGTTTCGCCGAACAGTTTGTGATGGGGGAGTGATTCAGCCATGCCTATGATCGATATCGATTGGCTCAAGGACCATGTCGAGGTTCCCGAAGGCCTGACCTACGAACAGCTCGCCAAGGACCTTGTCAAGGTGGGTCTTGAGGAAGAGGAGATTCACTCCTCTCAGGTGACCGGCCCGATTGTGGTCGGCTACGTGGTCGACGCCACCCCCGAACCGCAGAAGAACGGCAAGACCATCAACTGGTGCCACGTGGACTGCGGCGACGAATGGAACGAGACCGACGAAGACGGCAACAAGGTGCCGCGCGGCATCATCTGCGGCGCGCCCAACATGAAGGCCGGCGAAAAGGTCGTCGTCACCCTGCCCGGTGCCGTGCTGCCCGGCGACTTCAAGATCGAACCGCGCAAGACCTACGGCCACATCTCCAACGGCATGTGTGCCTCCGAACGTGAGCTGGGTCTGGGCGACAACCACAATGGCATCATCCTGCTGCGTCAGTATGGCTTCTCCGAGGCTGAATACGAGGCTCTGAAGCCTGGTCAGGACGCCATGCACCTGCTGCACCTCGACCAGCCTCTGCTTGAGATCAACATCACCCCGGACCGTGGCTACACGCTGTCCTACCGTGGCGTGGCCCGCGAATACCACCACTCCACCGGTGCCGCCTACACCGATCCGGCCGTGGCACTCAACGAGAAGGCCCCGGAACCTGCTGACTACCAGCCCGGCACCCCGGTGGACATCGATGTTGAAATCGACGATAACAATCCGATTCACGGCGTGCCCGGTTGCGACCGCTACTACGCGCGTATCGTCAAGGACTTCAATCCCAACGCCCACACGCCCAACTGGATGCGCCGCCGCCTGATCCGCGCCGGCATGCGCTCCATCTCCTTGGCCGTGGACGTGACCAACTACGTGATGCTTGACCTCGGCCAGCCGATGCACGCCTACGACCTCGACAAGCTCGAAGGCCCGATTGTCGTGCGCCGCGCCAACGAGGGTGAGAAACTCACCACCCTGGACGGCAAGGAACATGACCTGAGCGTCGAAGATCTGCTTATCACCGATTCGCCGAACGGCGAACGCGGCTCGCGCATCCTCGGCCTTGCCGGTGTGATGGGCGGCCTGTATGGCGAAGTGACCGCTGACACCAAGAACATTCTTCTGGAGGCAGCGCACTTCGATCAGGTGACCATCGCCCGTTCGGCCCGTCGCCACAAGATTCCATCCGAGGCCTCCCGCCGCTTCGAACGTGGCGTCGACACCGCGCTGCAGCCCGCCGCCACCCAGATGGCCGCCGAGTTCATGGCCAAGTACGGCAACGGCGAGCCCAGCGAACACCCGAACGACGTGAACAACACGCCGCGCGCCAAGGTCATCCACTTCAAGGCCTCCGAAGTGGCCCGCGTGGCCGGCCTCGACGTGGACATCAACCGCATCTCCGACATCCTGACCGACATTGGCTGCACGGTGGCCGGCGGCGGCAACGGCGAGTTCGCCGTAACCGCGCCGAGCTGGCGTCCGGACTTGAACGAGCCGTGCGACCTGGTCGAGGAAATCGCCCGACTGGTCGGCTACGACCAGATTCCGATCACCGTGCCGCCGGCACCGGTCGAGGGTCTGGTGGGCCTGACCCCGGACCAGCAGCGTCGCCGTCGCGTGGCGGACGAGCTCGCCGAGTTCGGCATGGTCGAATCGCTGAGCTACCCGTTCGTGGGCGACGACGATTACAAGGCCTTCGGCTTCGACCCGGAAGCCACCAAGAAGGTCAGCGTCGAGATCGCCAACCCGCTCTACGGCGACCGTCCGTACCTGCGTCGCGAGATTCTGCCGACCCTGGCCACCACCGTGCAGCGCAACATCCGCCGCGGCATCGAAAACGTGTCCCTGTATGAGCTCGGCCACGTCTACCTGTGGGATCCAAACGCGCCCGCCATCCCGGCACTGCCCGGCGGCGCGCGCCCCACCGACGAACAGCTCGCCGCGCTTGACGCCGGTCTGCCCGAACAGCCCGACCATGTGGCCGGCATCCTGACCGGTCTGGCCGAGGACGATGGCTGGATGGGCGGCAAGCGCCCGGTCGACTGGTCCGACGCCGTCGAGGCCGTGCGCCGCATCGCCGGCCGTATCGGTGCCGCAATCGAACTCGACCAGCCCGCCGCCGACGATGTGCCCGTCCAATGGCACCCCGGCCGCGTCGCCCGCGTCATGGTGGGCGACGTCTTCACCGGCTGGGTTGGTGAACTGCACCCGCGCGTCAACGAGGCGCTCGGCTTCCCGGCCCATTCCGCGGCCTTCGAGCTGAACCTCACCGCGCTGTTCGCCACGCTGACCGGCAAGCCCGTCCAGGCCAAGCCGATCTCCACGTTCCCGCCGGTCAAGCAGGATTTGGCCTTCACCGTGGACGAGACCGTGACCGCAGGCCAGCTTGAGAACGTGATTCGCAAGGCCGCCGGCGCGAACCTCGAATCCATCGAACTGTTCGACGTGTTCACCGGCGAACAGGTGGGCGAGGACAAGAAGTCCCTGGCCTATGCGGTGGTGTTCCGTTCGCCGAGCAAGACGCTGTCCGCCGAAGACAGCGACGCCATCCGCAAGGCCATCGTGGCTGAGGCCACCGAAATCGGCGCCCAGCTGCGCGCCTGACCCAACCAATCATCCGAATCGAGGAGCGTCATGAGCCAACCGGAGCAGGACAAGCCGAAATACGGGCAGTACCAGCAGCCTGAATATGGTGCTATGTCTGGCCAATACGGGCCGAATTACAACCCGTATATTTATGGCGCTCCCGAGCCGGATACTAAGAAGGATTCCGCCGCAGCCGCTGGCATCAACGGTGGCGCGGCGCAATCCCAGCAGGCCGGCCAGCCGTACGGTCAGCAGCCGGCGTGGCCCGGCAATCAGCAGGCGGGCGGCTGGCCGTATGCTCAAGGCGGCCAACAGTCCGGTCCGGGCGCATATCCGGGCATGCAGGGGCAGTCGTATGGTCAACAGCCGAACGGTCAGCCTCACCAGCCGCATTATTACCACGGCATCGACCTGAACGATCCAAACCAGAACCCACTCTACGGGCACTGGGATTCGTATGCGATCATCTCCTTTATCCTCGCCCTGTTCTTCCCGGTGCCAGTGCTCTCGGCACTGATGGGCGCGATGGCAATGTGGCGCACGCGCACCTTCCATATGAAAGGCTTCGGTTTGGCTGTGGCCGCCGTGGTGATCAACGTGCTGTACACCATCGCCGTCATCTGGATGGCCTTCAATGGCTATGACGCCATGAGCCTCTACCAGGAAGCCCTCCAGCAACTCACCGGCGGCACCGGCTCCTCCTCCGACTCCATCTCCGCATAAGTAGCGTTCACATACCAACACACCCGCTGCATAAATATGCAATAGTCTGCATAATCGCGTATACTCATCCCAAGACACATCAGTGAAAAGAGATGAGTATGGCGAAATATACAGTGGCCGTGGCCGGTGCCACGGGCTATGCCGGCGGTGAAGCGCTGCGCATTCTGGCCGCGCACCCCGACTTCGACATCACCTGCGTGGCAGGCCATTCCTCAGTGGGGGAGTCGATGGCCAAGCACATGCCGCATATTCCCCAACTGGCCAATCTGGTCGTCGAAGATACCACGCCCGAAGTGCTGAACGGGCATGACGTTATCATCCTCGCACTGCCGCACGGTGCTTCGGGCAAGCTCGCCTCGCAGCTCGATCCGAATGCCGTGGTTGTGGATTTGGGCGCCGACCATCGTCTCGAAGAGCAGGCCGCTTGGGATGAGTTCTACGGCGGCGATTTCTATGAGCATTGGACCTACGGCATGCCCGAGCTTATCACCGGCAAAGCCGCGGACGGCTCATACACCCGCCAGCGCGCGGCGCTTCCTGGCACCAAGCGCATCGCAGGCCCTGGCTGCAACGTCACCGCCACCACGCTGGCCCTCCAGCCCGGCATCGCCGAAGGACTGGTTGAATCGCAGGATATCGTGGCCGATCTGGTCGTCGGATACTCGGGTGCCGGCAAGAATCTCAAGCGCACCAACCTGCTTGCCGCCGAGGCCCTGCAATCCGCCCTGCCGTATTCGGTGGGCGGCAAGCACCGCCACATTCCCGAAATTCTGCAGAACTTCGCCCACGCGGCCGGCAAGAGCGCGGCCGAAGCCAGCGAATTCACGCTCGGCTTCACGCCGATTCTCGCCCCCATGTCCCGAGGCATCCTCGCCACCGTGTCCGCCCGCATGACGGACAAGGCCAAGGCACTGAGCGATGAGGAGATTCGCGCCGTATGGTCCAAGGCCTATGAAGGCCAGGACTTCATGGTGCTGCTGCCCGAGGGCACACTGCCCGCCACCGGCAACATCATCGGATCCAACGCAGCCCACCTGCAGGTCGTCGCCGACCGCAAGGCCGGCCGCATCTACGCTTTTGCCGCCATCGACAACCTCAACCGTGGTACCGCCGGACAAGCGGTCCAATCACTGAACATCGCACTAGGCCTGCCGGAAGACGCGGGCCTGACCAAGATCGGAGTAGCACCGTGAGCGTTACATTTGCACAAGGTTTCTCCGCCGCCGGCGTGGCGGCTGGTATTTCATCCGTCGAAGGCAAGAAGGACTTGGCCCTCGTGGTCAACAACGGCCCGCTCGACGCGGCTGCAGGCGTGTTCACCTCGAACCGTTTCTGTGCCGCCCCGGTGCAGTGGAGCCGTAAGGTCGTCGCCGACGGTCACGTCAAGGCCGTGATTCTGAACTCCGGCGGTGCCAACGCCTGCACCGGCGAGGCCGGTTACGCCCAGTCCGTCGCCACCGCGGAAACGGTCGCCGGGCTCATCGGCGCCGAACCGAATGATGTGGCTGTCTGCTCCACCGGTCTCATCGGTGAACTGCTGCCGTTGGACAACGTGCTGGCTGGTGCCAAGAGTGCCCATGAGGCTCTTGCCGCCACCGCCGAAGCCGGCACCGACGCCTCCCACGCCATCATGACCACCGACACCAAGCCGAAGACGGTCGAACTGACCGGCTCCAACGGCTGGAAGATCGGCGGCATGGTCAAGGGCTCGGGCATGATTGCCCCGCAGCTGGCCACCATGTGTGCGTCATCACCACCGATGCGGTTGTCTCCGCCGGTCAGATGCAGGCCGCACTCGCCGTGGCCGCCGAACATTCGTTCAACCGCATCGACGTGGACGGCTGCATGTCCACCAACGACACGGTCCTGCTACTCGCCTCCGGTGCCTCCGGCGTCGAACCGGACAAGGACGAATTCAACAAGCTGGTGCGTGAGGCCTGCGTCTCCCTGTCCCGCCAGATCATCGGCGACGGCGAAGGTGCCTCCCACGACATCCGTATCACCGTCACCGGTGCCACCAGCGAAGACGCGGCACTTGCCTGTGGTCGTGCCGTCGCCGCCTCGAACCTGCTCAAGTGCGCCATCTCCGGCAACGATCCGAACTGGGGCCGCATCGTCAGCTCCCTGGGCACTGTGCCGCCTGAAGTCGCGCCTTACGATTCGAACAAGGTGACCGTGGACGTCAACGGCGTGCGCATCTGCGAGAACGGCGGTGCCGGCCGCGACCGTAGCGAGGTCGACATGACCCCGCGCGAAGTCCACATTGACATCGACCTGAACACCGGCTCGGACGCCGAGGCCACCGTCTGGACCGACGATCTCACCCACGAATACGTCCACATCAACGCCGACTACGAAAGCTGACAAACAGCCCAGTGGGCTGTTTGTAGCAGCCGGCAGCGATAGCGTCGCCGGCGTCGCAGAAAAGAGAAAAATTGTCTACAGAATTGAAGGGACCTGGGTTCCATTTCGACGTGCACACCGATTTGCGCGCCGATCAGAAGGCAGAAGTGCTTATTGAAGCGCTGCCATGGCTGGAGGAGTTCGCCGGCCAGCGTATCGTCGTCAAATACGGCGGCAATGCCATGGTCGATGACCATCTGAAGCAGTGCTTCGCCGAAGACATGGTCTTTCTGCGTCAGGTGGGTCTGCACCCGATCGTCGTGCACGGCGGCGGTCCGCAGATTTCCCACATGCTCAAGGCCCTCGGCATCAAATCCGAATTCAAAGGCGGCCTGAGGGTCACCACCCCCGAGGCCATGGATGTGGTGCGCATGGTTCTGACCGGCAAGGTGTCACGCGAACTGGTAGGCCTGATCAACGCGCACGGCCCGCTGGCCGTAGGCATGTCCGGTGAAGACGGCGGCCTGTTCTCGGCCATGCAGCGCAGGCCCGTCATCGATGGCAAGCCCACCGATATCGGCCTGGTCGGCGACGTGGTTTCCGTCGATGCCTCGGCAGTCGAGGATCTGGTGGCCGCCGGTCGTATCCCGGTCGTCTCTTCCGTGGCTCCGAACGAAGAAGATGCCACTGAAGTGCTCAACGTGAACGCCGATTCCGCCGCCGCCGCTTTGGCTGCCGCTGTGGGCGCACGCAAGCTTGTTATCTTGACCGATGTGGATGGTCTGTACGCCGATTGGCCGGACAAGAATTCTCTGATTGGCCGGATCGGTGTGGAAAACCTGCGCGATATGCTGCCGGACCTGGAATCCGGTATGCGACCCAAGATGGAGGCCTGTGTCAGGGCCATCGACGGTGGCGTGCCCCAAGCCCATATCATCGACGGGCGCAAGCCGCATTCGATTTTGAACGAGATATTCACCTCCGCAGGCATCGGTACCATGGTTATGCCCGATGAAGGACTGGAAATGAGGAGCTCTTATGGCTACTGAGCATGAGGAAAAACTAGGTACGGAGGACAGCAAGTGGCTGGGAGAGTACTCTCAGGTCCACATGAATGTGTTCGGTACGCCGTTGCGCGTCATGGATCACGGCCAAGGTGCCCACATCTGGGATGTTGACGGTAACGAATACCTCGATTTCCTGGCAGGCATCGCCGTCAATTCCCTCGGATACGCCCACCCCAAGTGGGTCAAAGCGGTTGCCGATCAGGCTGCCAAGGTGGCGCATATCAGCAACTATTTCGCGTCCGAGCCGCAAATTGAATTGGCATCAAACTGGTCAAGCTGGCTGGTGCACCTGAAGGCTCCAAAGTCTACTTCGGCAACTCCGGTGCTGAAGGCAATGAAGCTGCCCTCAAGCTTGCCAAGCTGTATGGCCGCACCTTGCCTGGTGCCCTGCCTTCCATCGGCGGCAAGCCCGCACGCATTCTCGCAATGACTCACGGCTTCCATGGCCGTACGATGGGTGCGCTGTCCGCCACATGGAAACCCGGTATCCGCAAGCCGTATGATCCGCTGGTGCCGAACATTGAATTCGTACGCGCCGGCGACAAGGTCGCCCTGCACGACGCTTTTGCACAGACCGGTCTCGGCCGCTATGGCAAGGGTCCGGTGGCTGCTGTGATTCTGGAACTTATCCAGGGCGAAGCCGGCGTGCAGCCGTTGGGCGCCGATTACGTCAAGTTCGTGCGCGAACTGTGCGATATCAACCACGCGCTGCTCATCATCGATGAAGTACAGACCGGTATCGGACGTACCGGCAAGTGGTTCGCATTCCAGCGTGACGATCTGTCCGGCGGCGTGACGCCGGATATGGTGACTTTCGCCAAGGGCGTGGCAGGCGGATTCCCGATGGGCGGCATGATTGCTTTCGGCGAGAAACTTGCGGCTCTGTTCACTCCTGGTTCCCACGGCTCCACCTTTGCCGGCAATCCGCTGGGTGCGGCTGCGGGACTCGCCACTCTTGGCGTGATTGAAGACGAGAATCTGGTGGCCAACGCCGAAGCTCGCGGCGAACAGCTGCGCGATGGCATTATGGCCACCGGTAATCCGCTGTTCGTTTCCGTACGCGGTCGTGGTTTGCTGGACGCCGTCGAGCTCAAGCATCCCTGCTCCCACGCGGTGATGAACTACTGCCTCGAACACGGGCTCATCGTCAACGCGGTGGCTCCCAATGCGCTGCGTTTCGCACCGCCGCTGATTATAACCGCACAAGACGTGGATCAGGCACTTGCCATCCTCAAGGATGTGCCTACGGACCTGCCCGACGACTGATTTCTCTCTGTCACTGCCGACCCACCGATCCAAGGAGATCATCATGACCCCAGAACTTCGCCACATGCTGCGTGACGACGACCTCAACCATGAGGAACAGAAGCAGGTGCTCGAACTTGCCATCAAGTTCCACCACGACCGCTTCTACAAGCAGCCGTTCGCCGGTCCGCAGGCCGTCGCCGTACTGTTCGACAAGCCCTCCACCCGCACCCGTTCCAGCTTCTCCATCGGCGTTGCCGAGCTTGGCGGCTACCCGCTGGTCATCGACAAGTCCGGCTCCCAGCTGGGCCGTGGCGAGCCCGTGGCCGATACCGCTCGTGTGCTCAACCGCATGGCTTACGGTGTGGTGTGGCGCACCTTCGGCCAGGGCCGCGTCGAAGAAATGGCCAAGTACTCCACCCATCCGGTGGTCAACGCCCTGACCGATGACTTCCATCCCTGCCAGATTCTCGCCGACTTCCAGACCATCGCCGAGCACCGAGGCGGCGTCGACAACCTGAAGAACCAGACCATCGCCTACCTCGGTGACGCGGCCAACAACATGGCCAACTCCTACCTGCTCGGCGGTGCCGTGGCCGGCATGGACGTGCGCGTGGCCGGCCCCTACGGCTACCTGCCCCGCCCGGACATCGTGGCCGACGCCAAGCGCGTCGCGGCCGAGACCGGCGGCTCCATCCTGGTCACCACCGATGCCAAGGAAGCGGTGAAGGACGCCGATTGCGTGTTCACCGACACCTGGGTCTCCATGGGCGAGGAGGCCGAATACGCCATCCGTTCCAAGCCGTTCTGGGATTACCAGGTCAACACCGAACTTATGGCATTGGCCAAGCCGGATGCGCTCTTCCAGCACTGTCTGCCCGCCTACCGCGGCAAGGAAGTCACCGCTGAAGTGATCGACGGCCCGCAGTCCGTGGTGTGGGACGAGGCCGAGAACCGTCTGCACGCACAGAAAGCGTTGCTGACTTGGTTGACCGGCAAGGCCCGTGGAGACGAAAGCCTGCTCGCATGAGTGAAACCGGTCCGTCCCTGCAGCGCCCTGCCACCAGGGCGGCGCGGCTGAGTGCCATAGAACAGGCGCTCGCCACGCATATCATCACCTCGCAATCACAGCTGTCCAAAATCCTTATCGACGAGGGCATTGCGGTGACTCAGGCGACCCTGAGCCGCGATCTTGACGAGATGCATGCGGTGAAGACCCGGCTGAAGGACGGCACGGTGGCCTACACGGTGGGTCGCAGCGTCGTTGCTTCGGAAGGTGAGGATGTAGGGGAGCGCGGTGAGGCACAGATGTCTCGCGTGCTGAACGGACTGGTCACCTCGGTGGCTGCCGCCGGAAATCTGGTTGTGGTGCACACGCCTTCCGGTGCCGCACAATACGTGGCCTCGGTGATTGACAAGCAGCCGATCGAAGGCGTGCTGGGCACCATCGCCGGAGACGACACCGTCATGGTGATTTGCACCAATGACGACACCGCCGTCTCCCGCTCCGACTGGCTACTAAGTCTCGCTTCCAAATAACCAACACGCCGTGCATAAATATACAGTCCTCTGTATATACTTGCATCAGTTTGTTTTTCAGACCTTGAACGAAAGGGAACCAATGGCAGATAACAAGCGCATTGTTCTGGCCTACTCCGGCGGTCTTGACACCTCCGTCGCCATCTCGTACCTGAAGGAGCGCACCGGCAAGGACGTCGTGGCCGTGTCCCTCGACGTCGGCCAGGGCGGCGAAAGCCTCGAGACCATCAAGCAGCGCGCCCTCGCCTGCGGAGCCGTCGAATCCTACGTGGTCGACGCCCGTGACGAGTTCGCCAACGAATATTGCATGAAGGCCCTCAAGGCCAACGCCATGTACGAAGGCGTCTACCCGCTGGTCTCCGCCATC
>ADJS01016788.1_pt1 | contig 12054 bp, 9 predicted proteins | sample 268128 | NCBI WGS metagenome assembly ADJS01 (sample SAMN00007486, study PRJNA43253) | human gut metagenome | isolation source: feces sample TS28 | reverse complement strand
TTGGTGGAAACCGAGTATAACCCGATGACACCGGTTGTGGAAGACGAGGAAGAGGACGCGTTCTTTATTCATTAATTAATTGACTCATAGCAATCCCAGAAAAACAGCCAGAATGTTTTGCCTCAGTTAAAAACATTCTGGCATTTTTCAACTTATGCTAAATTGAACTTAAGGCAAGAATATCGTATGATAGAGGTAGAAAGAGAAAGGCGCAGGTGGAATATGGGAGTTTATCTGAATCCGGGAAATGAAAAATTTGCAAAAGCGGTTCAGTCCGAAATTTATGTGGATAAAACAGGGCTGATCGAGTATACCAATCAGGTGATTAATACTGTGCAGAGATATGTCTGTGTCAGCCGTCCGCGGCGCTTTGGAAAATCTATGACGGCGGATATGCTGACGGCTTATTATGGGAAGGAATGCGATTCCAGAGAACTTTTTTCTGGATTGAAAATTTCTCAAAATGCTGTATTTGCACAGCACTTAAATCAATATCCTACGATTTTTTTGAATATGCAGGAATTTCTGAGCCGGAGCAAGGAAATTGGCCAGGTGATTGACCGTGTTCGAAGAATGCTGCTGCGGGAACTGAAAAACAGTTATCCGGACGTGGACTACTTTGACGATACGGATCTGGTAGAATCGCTGCAGGATATTTATGCGGCAACAAAACAGTCGTTTGTCATTATCATTGATGAATGGGACTGTGTTTTCCGGGAATATCAGCAGGATAAAAAAGCACAGGAAGAGTATCTTGATTTCCTGCGGGATTTTCTGAAAGATAAGGTTTACGTAGCACTTGCCTATCTGACGGGTATTCTGCCGATCAAAAAATATGGAACCCATTCTGCACTGAATATGTTTGATGAATTTACAATGCTTGATCCAGGGCCGCTCGCAGAATATGTAGGATTTACGGAGCAGGAAGTAGAAGAACTCTGCGGCCGGTATCAGATGGATCTGGCAGAAATTAAAAACTGGTATGACGGCTATTCGTTCCCGGGAGAAAGTTCGGTTTACAGCCCGCGTTCGGTTGTCAATGCCATGCGATTCCGGAAAATCGGCAATTACTGGAATCAGACAGAAACATTTGAAGCACTACAGTGGTATATTGATCTGAATTTTGACGGCCTGCGGGATGACGTACTGCAGATGATGGCAGGGAAAAAGATTCCGGTGAACACGGGCAGTTTTACGAATGATATGACAACTTTCCGGACAGAGGATGATGTGCTGACACTGCTGATTCATCTTGGATATCTTGGTTATGAGGAACAGAATAAATATGTTTTTATTCCGAATGCCGAGGTACAGTCAGAATATGCCAGTGCGGTAACCGTTTCCCAATGGGGAGATATTTCAAAGGCACTGAAAAATTCCGCAGATCTTCTGCAGGCTGTGTGGGAAAAACAGGAAACACAGGTAGCAGAGGGAATTCGGCTGGCACATTTTGAAACGTCACAGCTTCAGTACAATGATGAAAATGCGTTGAGCTATACGATTTCACTGGCGCTGTATGCAGCACGGAATTTTTACACGGTTTACCGTGAACTGCCTGGGGGAAAAGGGTTTGCGGATCTTGTTTTCGTACCAAGAAAAAGATACCAGGACAAACCGGCGCTGGTTGTAGAACTGAAATGGGACAAAACAGCAGAGGGTGCGCTTGCGCAGATTAAGGACAAAGAATATTGCAGAAGTCTGGAAGAATATCAGGGAAACTTGCTTCTGGTAGGAATTAATTATAATAAAAAGACAAAAGAACATGTTTGCAGAATTGAGGAATATCAGAAGTAAAAGGGAGAGGAGGTATTATGAATATTGAAAATCGTAATATTCGTTTTACTTCAACGGTAATTTGCAGGATCTTTTTGGGGATTTGCTGTTGTTTTTTAGCTGCATGTTCCTCACAGAGTTCCCAAAATAACAGCAACATCTTTCTGTATGCCGTTGATTTCAGCCATTCCACCCTGTCGCCCGGGAATGTGAAATTTGATATGTCTATGGAAGATGTTTTGCAGAAGACGCAGCTTTCGGAAGATGATGTTGATACCACGTTAGGAGAAGCGTATCCGCGAATCATTCATTCGATCAGCATTTCCAGTCTGTCGGATGATATTCAGGAAATCTTTTCTTTTCAGAATGATCAACTGGTATCTGTGGAATATGCCATAACGGTTCCGGAATCTGAATTTCAAACGGTACTGCAGACGCTGGCTCATCAGGCGGCAGAATTACTTGAAGATTTGCTGGTGGGAGAGAATCAGATTCTTGAGGGAAAGACGACAAGGTGGGAAGATGAGCAGAAAAACAGTCTGATCCTGTCTTTCCCGGACACGGATACATCGGAAGAGCGCGTTATTTTTCTGGGCTTATACAGGACGAAGGCCTGATTCGGGACAGGATGAGTGGTGTCCTGAAATCATGTAATAGAAAAACCAGAGTCGGATGAGAATGTTTTCACCGGCTCTGGTTTTGCGTTTCCGGTAACGGTTTTGAGCGGTAAATGCTATGCAATTCTGCCGCGGGAATGGTATAATAAAACCAGTATGCGCCGCTTTAGGCAGGCTGCTTAGAAAGAGGATCGATGCATGTACACATATCTGATTGTAGATGATGAAATGATAGAGCGAAAGGGCATTCGGATGCTGCTTTCGCGGATGAATATCCGGGAGAATATTCTGGAGGCCTCCAATGGGAGAGGAAGCGCTGGAGGTGTTTGAAAAAGAGAAAATTGACGTGCTTTTGACCGACATCAATATGCCGTTCATGGATGGAATTGAGCTTCTTTCCCGGATTCATGAGGAGTATCCGGGGACGGAAACTGTGATTTTCAGTGGGTATGAGAGTTTTCCTACGCAAAAAAGGCGATTTCCTATGGGGTTTCCGCCTATATTTTAAAACCGGTCAACCCGGAAGAATTTAAAAAGGTGGTTGGTGAAATCACCGAAAAGCTTGCAAAGAGTGAGCGTGAGGAAAAACGGAAGGACGAAAGTATGGAGTTTCTGCGGGAACATTTGCTGTATCTGATGGTCAATGGGCAGAGCCGCAACGCAATGCAGGAGAAAACACAGACGCTTCTCGATATGAGCTTTGTCCGGGATTTTTGCCGTATGGTACTGCTGGAGTGTGCCAACAACTATTTTGAACAGGTAAACAGCGAACAGATTGAAAAGATGCAGAGCGATTTGCAGATGCCGTTTCACTATCTGAACCTGAACCCACAGCAGTCCATCCTGTTTTTTAGCGAGGAGCCGGATGGCGGCTGGGAAGCGTTCGGACGGAAGCTGTACCATTATATTCGTGAAATGTGGGACCAGGAATGCTTTCTGGCCGTGTCGGGCGAGATCACGCCGGACGGTGAGCTTTACGATGCATTTGCACAGACGGAGCAGCTCATGGAGCGGCGCTTTTATCACACGGGAAACCATGTTTTTCTTCCTTTTCAGGAGGAGCAGTCCGAGGTGCTGGTGCAGATTGATGCTGAAATCCTGATCCGCCAGATCCAGCAGGACATTCGCATGAAGGATCTGGAGAGCCTGCGTGAACACTTTGACCAGTTCTGCGAGAAGTATGAACATCAGACGATTTTCTCCCAGATTTACATTAAGTTTATGTTTTCCAATCTGCTGAAAGAGATTTACGACAATCTCGAGAGAAAAGATGAGCGAGAGCTGGACCGTGAGATCGACGCCCTGTATCACAGCAGCAACATGGCCGGTGTGATTCAAGCGGTCCGTATGGGTATTGACCGGCTCGAAACGGTCTTCCGCGCAGACGGCGGTGTTGCGAAACGCAGAGAAGTCGAGCAGATTAAACAGTATATCCGTGAGAACTATTCTGACAGTGGCATGGGTGTTGACCAGCTTGCGCGCGAGGTTGGCATGACACCGAATTATCTGAGCAGCATTTTCAAGAAAAATACAGGAGAAAACCTGAGCCGCTACTTAAAAGGTTTCCGTATGGAGCGCGCACGGGAAATGCTCGAAAATACAAACGAAAAAATCGGCGTAATCTGTGAAAAGTGCGGTTTTGTGAATGTGTCCTATTTCTGTCAGAGCTTCCGCGAATATTTTGGAATCAGCCCGCAGAAATACCGGGATCAGGGGGAGTAAGATGACATCATTTGCCGCTAGAATAAAAAAAGCATTTTCAGATATGAAGGTACACCGGAAGCTTATCGTGGCTTACGTTCTCACAGGACTTTTCCCAATGTGCCTGATGTTCACACTGTTTTACACCCAGATGCGTCGTGTACTTGTCGAGCGTGAGATCAAAAATCTGCAAACCACCTTTGATCAGGCAGTGGACGATGTGAATACGGAGCTTGCGCTGCACCAGAGTATGTCGGACTATCTGGCATTCGACCAGACAATTGTTCAGATTGTAAAGGCAGAAGACAAAAACAGCTTCGAAGCATACGAGCGCATGGTGAAAGAGTTTGATCCGATGATGGATTCCTTAAGTTATTTTTACCCGGAAATCCGACAGTCTACGGTCTATGTGCGTGATTTCGTCATTCCGCACGGCACGTATCTGCGTCCGGCGCGGGAAATGGAAAATGATGAATGGACAGCACCGGCAGACAATGATGTTCACTGGTATGCTGATATGGATCAGGGAACGGTGACGCTGGTGCGGTCTATGCCGCTGATTGATGACGGAAAAGGCGGTTTTTTATACATTTCCATGGACTACAGTAAGATTTTTGGCTCCATGGAGCTTACAGTTAATGAGGATTACGGTGTTTTCGTCTACAATGAGGACAAAGAAGTGCTGTATGAAAATCAGAAGATGACCAGGAATGCAAAATACCAGATGGAATTTTCAGACTTTCAGAAGATACAAAAAAAGAGAAGCAGAATACAGCGAACTACATTCTCCTGGAAAAGGAGATTGAGCAGAATGGATGGCATGCCGCGTGCTATCTGCCGAAAAAAGGCATCATCAGTCCGATGCAGCCGATTCTTCTGATGGTTCTTCTGATGTGGGCAGGCTGCGTTATTTTCTCTGCGGTCGTGATTATGAAATTCTCCGGAAACATGGCGCACCGCCTTGAAAAGATAAAAATGACAATGTCCGAGGTAGAAGAAGGAAATCTGGAAGTGGAACTGGTTTCTACAGAAAGGGATGAAATCGGTGATCTGACGCGTGGCTTTAATCAGATGCTGTCACGCATCCGTCAGCTGATTCAGGAAGTCTATGAGAGCCGCATCCGCCAGAAACAGTATGAGATGACGGCGCTCCGCGCACAGATTAACCCGCATTTTCTGTATAATTCCCTGTCGCTGATCAACTGGAAAGCGCTGGAAATCGGTTCGGATGATATCAGCAAGGCGACGCTGGCGCTTTCGCGGTACTACAGGACTTCCCTGAACAAAGGCAAAAATACGATGTCCATCCGCGAGGAGATCGACAATGTGCGTTCGTATCTGCAAATTCAGGAAATGTTTCATGACTACAGCTTTACGGTTAAAATGGATGTAGCGGAGGATATTCTGGATTACCGTACATTGAACCTGATTCTGCAGCCGCTTGCCGAAAATGCGATTGCGCATGGAATTGACCGGCGGCGCGGCAGTGAGCCCGGCGTGATCACAATCAGCGGACGGCGTGACGGAAATTGTGTGGTACTTTCCGTGGCAGATAATGGTGTTGGTATGGAACAGGAGAAAGCACAGACAATTTTGACGGAGAAGAGCAGCGGCTACGGTGTGCGGAATGTCAATTCCCGGATTCAGCTCGAATACGGAGAAGCGTATGGTCTTTCGATTGAGAGTGAGCCGGGAAAGGGAACAAAAGTGACGGTGCGGATTCCGGGCGTGGAAAGGGAGGTACAGGCATGATGCAAAAAAACTTGCGGCAGGCCTTGCTGTACTGCTGGCAGCGGGAATGGCGCTGAGCAGCTGTGGAGAAAGTGGCGCAGCAGGAAATGATTCTGTTTCCGATGCTGCCGGAAATGAGGCTGCGGCTCTTACGGAAGCGAAAACAACGCCGTACGGACGTTACCCGGAAACCATCACGTACACGCTGGCAAAAATGACGGGTGTGAATAATTCCAATCTCCCGGAGGGAGAAACCTATGAGGACAATGCCTATACACGCCTGATCCGCGAAATCATTAATGTACAGAACGAGGATGTTTATGAAAACTACGGTGATACCTATAACGTTGGCATTTCTACCATGATTGCAACAGGAAACATTGCCGATATCATGGTTGTGGATCAAAAAACGATGAATGCCATGCAGAAAAACGATCAGCTTGCCGATCTTACAGAGGTTTATGCAAATTGTGCCAGCGACCGTATCAAGGATATTTATGCAAGCTACGGTGAGGAGATTCTGCAGGGCTGTACCTTTGACGGAAAGCTGATGGCATTCCCGGAAACCAACATTTCGGACGGTCCGAATCTTCTATGGGTGCGGAAGGACTGGATGGAAAAACTGGGACTTTCCGTACCGGAAACGATCGATGATGTGAAACATATTGCGTTGACGTTTGCAGAGGAGAATCCGGCAAACCAGGAGATGGGTAACATCGGTCTTGCAGTCAGCACAACTCTGTACGGCGGCACGGGCATTTCTTCGGAATACGGCATGAATCTTATTTTTGCCTCATTTGGTGCATATCCGGGAAGATGGCTGACGGATGCGGAAGGAATGCCGGTTTATGGTTCCGTTCAGCCCAATGTAAAAGACGCACTTGGCATGCTGGCCGACTGGTACCAGGAGGGCGTCCTTGACCGGGACTTTTTGATCCGCACACAGGATGACATTGCCGAGCTCATTGCCCAGGGACGCTGCGGCATTTTCTTCGCACCGTGGTGGGCACCGAACAACCCGCTCTGGCGCTGTCATGAGACGGATCCGGAGGCCGACTGGCAGCCGTTTCTGATTCGGACCGGGAAGGATGGAAGTGTGCGATACTGCAACGAAAAGCTGACCGGAAATTATGTGGTAGTGCGAAAAGGGTATGAATATCCGGAGATTGTGCCGAAGATTCTGTCGGTGATGTTTGATTATATGCGCTATTCCTACGATGATCCAAGGGGAGAATTTCAGCAATATTATACGGGAAATATCGATCCGACGGCACGCCCCTTAGCAATCAATCTCGACTATAATCAGGCACTGACGATCTGTTACGAAAATCTGCAGGCGGCACTGAACGGGGAAAAATCGGAGGATGAGCTGGAGATTTTGGAAAGATCGTTCGAAAAGGTATGCCGCGCCTATCTGGAGAACCCGAAAACAGCGAGTGCGGAGGAGTGGAGCGCGTATTTATCCCGTATCACAGCCTGCTCGCTTTTAAGCGACGAAAAGATTCAAAGAGTGAATACGATTTATCCGACCCGGACGAAGACCACAGAAACATATCGTTACACCTTAAAAGAACTGGAATCGGAGACCTTTTTAAAAATTATCCGGGGCGAGTCTGAGCTTTCTTCTTTTGACGACTTTGTAAAAGAGTGGCAGGAGGAAGGCGGAAATGAGATCATTCAGGAGATGATTCAGGAAAGGAAAAGCCTGAGTTCACAGGAAAATCAGAAGACAGAAGAAAAAGCCGAGCAGAAGGCGGAATAAAAAACAGAAGAGGAGGCAGGACGCACCGGAAAAACGGTGCGCGGCCTCTTTTTTTGTTGCGGAAAAGAATTCTGCAGATTGCGGAAATGATTTTCCGGATACGCTCCGGTGTAGAAATGTAACGTAGAAATCCAACATAGATCATAGATTCTTGATATTTCAGAAAAATCCGCCAACTGCTATAATAAAATCAATAAGAACGAGAGATACCAAGCAGCAAATGCGATATGACAGCAGACGTTCCAGAAAGAAAAATCATATAAGGAGGATTTTCAATATGAAAAAGAAAGTAGTATCTATTATGATGACCGCAGCACTTGCAGTTGGCATGCTGGCAGGATGCGGAAACAGCGACAGCGGTTCTTCAAATGCCGCTTCCGGAAACGATTCCAAGAGCACATCCGAGGCAGGAAGCACAAGCGCATCTGCTTCCAACGCAGCAGAGGAAGAGGAAATTACCACAACCCTTACCGTATGGTCTCCATCAGAGGATCAGGCAAGCGACAGCGGTGAGTGGCTGCAGACCATGTGCAATCAGTTTGCAGAGGAGCATCCATCCTGGCACATTACCTTTGATTACGGTGTATGCGCAGAGAGCGATGCAAAAGATACCGTAACACAGGACGTTGAAGGAGCAGCAGATGTTTACATGTTTGCAAACGACAACCTGACATCCCTGATCGCTGCAAACGGAATTTCAAAACTCGGCGGACAGACAGTTGAGGAGGTAAAAGAGAACAACTCTCAGGCAATTGTAGATTCCGTATCCGTTGACGGCGATATCTACGGTGTACCATTCACCACAAACACCTGGTTTATGTACTATGATAAATCTGCATTCACTGAGGATGAAGTGAAAAACCTGGATACCATGATCGCAAAAGACAAGATTTCCTTCCCGATTACAAACTCCTGGTACATTGCTTCCTTCTACGTAGCAAACGGCTGTACGCTGTTCGGTGAGGACGGAACAGACGAGGCAGCAGGCGTTGACTTCGAAGGCGATAAAGCAAAAGCAGTGACCGATTACCTGGTTGACCTGGTAAACAATCCGAACTTCGTATCTGATGCAGACGGATCCGGTCTTTCCGGTCTGCGTGACGGTTCTGTAAAAGCAATGTTCTCCGGTTCCTGGGATGCATCCGCAGTTAAAGAGGCACTCGGTGATAATTACGGTGTTGTACAGCTTCCGACCATCACCATCAACGGCGAGGAGAAACAGATGAAATCCTTCTCCGGTTCTAAAGCAATCGGTGTGAATCCGAACTGTGAATATCCGCAGGTTGCAGTTGCTCTTGCAAGATATCTCGGAAGCGCAGATGCTCAGAAAGCACACTATGAAATGAGAAACGTAGTTCCGTGTAACGAAGAGCTGCTTTCCCAGATCACAGACGATGCACTGGTAACTGCTCAGAACGATACCTTCAACAATACTTCTATCATCCAGCCGTTCGTTAAGAATATGAGCAACTACTGGACTCCGGCAGAGAATTTTGGTAAATCTCTGGTCAACGGTGAAGTTACCCATGATAACGCTGCAGAAATGACAGAGAAACTGAACACAAGCATGAATACTTCTGCAGTCGAGTAAGCAAGACAGGCACTGAAGTGTTCGGAAATCAACAGGATTGAAACCACAGGCATTGTCAGACACCAGGATTGACAATGCCTGTCTTTCGGAAAGGATAGATTATGGCATCATTGAAAAAACGCGCCAAAGAGTTTGAGACTCCCTATCCGGTGACAAAAGCCATCACAAAGGGCGATGCGGTCACGAAACTTTCCATGTTTGTCATGGGACTGGGAAATCTGGCTCACAAACAGATCGTAAAGGGTATTTTATTTCTGGCAGTAGAAATTGCGTATCTCCTGTTTATGATCGAAGGCGGTATCAACAATCTCTATCATCTCATCACCCTGGGCGGCCGTGCGCAGGAAGAGGTGTGGAACGAGGCCAAGGGTATTTATGAATATACCGGCGGCGATATGACAATTCTGTTCCTGCTCTACGGAGTAGCAACGATTTTTATTACGGTTCTCTTCTTTATGATCTGGCGTGTCAATATGAAGAGCGCTTATGAGGTAGAGTGTCGTGCAAAGGAAGGGAAACATATCAACACCATCAAAGAGGATCTGGAAGCACTCGTTGACAAGAGACTGCACTGGACCCTGCTGACACTTCCGATTCTCGGTATTGTGATTTTCACAATCCTTCCACTGGTCTTTATGATCTGTATGGCTTTCACCAGCTACAGTAAAGTCGGCGACCATCTGACGATTTTTCACTGGGTTGGACTGAAAAATTTCAGTACGGTTCTTGGCATGGGCAACTCGATCGGCAAGACATTCTGGTCTGTTCTTGGATGGACCCTGATCTGGGCTGTGCTCGCTACCTTCCTGAACTATATTCTTGGTATGATTCTTGCGATTGTCATCAATCGTAAAACAACCCGCATCAAGGGATTCTGGAGATTCTGTTTTATGCTCTCCGCTGCAATTCCGCAGTTCGTTTCTCTTCTTCTGATGCGTACGATGTTAAAGGACAACGGCCTGATCAACAACCTCTTGGTTCAGGCCGGTCTGATCAGCAGTCCGCTTCCGTTCCTGACAAATGCGACCTGGGCGAGAGCAACGGTTGTTATCATCAACCTCTGGGTTGGTATTCCGTTTACCATGATGCAGGTTACCGGTATCTTACAGAACATTCCGGGTGAGCTTTACGAGGCAGCCCGTGTTGATGGCGCAGGTCCTGTGACAATTTTCTTTAAGATTACGCTGCCGTATATGCTGTTTGTCACGACTCCGTATCTGATTACGACGTTTACGGGTAATATCAACAACTTCAACGTTATTTATCTGCTGACTGCAGGAGCACCGGTTCCGGTCGGAGCAACCGCCGGAAAGACGGACCTTCTGGTTACCTGGCTGTACAAGCTGACGGTTGACTTACAGTACTTTAACGTTGGTGCGGTTGTCGGTATTCTTACCTTTGTCATTCTGGCTGTGGTTTCACTGATCACGTACCGGAATACTGGTTCTTACAAGAACGAGGAGGGATTCCAATAATGAATAACAAAGAGAAAAAAACACACTCCATGAAAGCGCGTGGAATGATTTCCGATGTGATTGTACATGTGGTTCTGGCACTGCTTGCGATTGTGTGGGTGATTCCGGTTCTGTGGATTGCACTCTTAAGCTTCAGTACACAGAAGGGATCTTATGTTACCAGCTTTTTCCCAAAGGGATATACGCTTCATAACTATGTGCGTCTGTTTACAGATACGCAGGTGTTAGACTTTCCGCAGATGTTTAAGAACACATTTATCATTGCGGTGTTCAGTTGTCTGATTTCTACAATATTTGTGCTTTCGGTTTCTTACTGCATGTCGAGAATGCGGTTTAAAATCCGTAAGACTTACATGAACATCGCGATGATCTTAGGTCTGTTCCCGGCATTTATGTCGATGGTTGCTGTCTACTATATTTTAAAGGCAGTTGGCCTTTCGGAGGGATCGATGATCCGTGTGGCATTGATTCTGGTGTACTCGGGCGGTTCCGGAGCGGGATTCCTGCTTGCAAAGGGATTTTTTGATACGGTTCCGAAGGCACTGGATGAGGCGGCTTATCTGGATGGAGCAACGAGATTCCAGGTATTTACGAAGGTGACAATTCCACTGAGTAAGCCGATTATTGTGTACACGACTTTGAGTGCATTTCTGGGACCGTGGCTGGACTTTATTTTCGCAAAGGTTATCTGCAGGGCGAATGCGAAGTATTATACGGTTGCACTGGGTCTGTGGAAGATGCTGGAGAAGGAGTATATTGACAGCTGGTATACTTGCTTTGCGGCGGGAGCGGTTTGCATTTCGGTGCCGATTGCGATTTTGTTTGTTGTAATGCAGAGATATTATACAGATGGGCTTTCAGGAGCCGTCAAAGGATGATGTGTGGAGCAGCCGATGAGGGGTCGGCTGCTCTATTTGTGTGTGGGGGGAGGGACGGATCTGGCTCCGGCGCCGTGGCACCTGCCGCACAGACGGGCGCGGTGGTATCGGCGGGCGGATGATGACGTGTGGGAGGCGGTGGATTGAGGAACCGAGGCTATTCGACAGGAAATCTGATGATTTCCCGTCTCAGAGCCTCTTGACTTCCGGCCTGGATGGCCGTCCGTCATCCTCACTCCACTGCCTCCCACGCGTGCATCATCCGCATGCCGCCGATGCCAATGTGCCCGTCTGCGCGGCAGGTGCCACGACGCCGGAGCCAGATCCTGGGGTTGGAGGACGGGAGGATGGGCTGGATCTGCCCGGAGGGCAGATCGGCGTGAGATTGTTGTGTGTGGAAGGGGAGAGTGTGTTGGAGGACGGGGAGAGGGGCTGGATTCGCCCGGAGGGCGAATCGGCGTGAGTTTGTTGACTGGTGCAAAGTTTGGAGATAGAATGAAAAAAATATTTCCGGAGTTTTTTGTGA
>ADJS01003960.1_pt1 | contig 12071 bp, 12 predicted proteins | sample 268128 | NCBI WGS metagenome assembly ADJS01 (sample SAMN00007486, study PRJNA43253) | human gut metagenome | isolation source: feces sample TS28 | reverse complement strand
GCCGGTATCGAAGATCTCAATTTGGGAAACCGATTTTTCAATACTGGTTTCCTTTTTCATATAAGAGCCATAGGTGATCATAATTCCCATGGCCAGAGACATGGAGTAGAACATCTGCCCCATAGCGCCCAGCACCGTGTTGATGGAGAACCGGGAGAAATCGGGGATCAGATAGAATTTAACACCCTCCAGCGCGCCGGGCAGGGTGCAGGAATATACGCACACAGCGACGCACAGCACGATCAGAATAGGCATCATAAACTTGTTAGCGGTTTCGATGCCGCGCTTTACGCCGCAGAGGACGATAACAAAGGTAATGACGCCGAAAATAGCCAGCCAGAGCACCGGCTCAAAGGTTTGTCCGATAAAGCCGCCGAAATAATCGTCGCTGGAAGCCTCCATGTGATGGCCGGACAGGAAGGTGACGAAATATTTGGTCACCCAGCCGCCGATTACGCTGTAATAGGGTAGAATGATGATCGGGACCAAGGCGGTCAAAATTCCCAGGAACCCAAATTTTTTGTTCAGCTTTTTATAAGCGCCGATAGCGCTCAGCCTGGTATTGCGGCCCAGGGCGATTTCCGCTACCATCAGGCTGAAGCCGAAGGTTACCACCAGCACGACATACACCAGCAGGAAAATACCGCCGCCGTACTTTGCGGCAAGATATGGAAAGCGCCAAATGTTTCCCAGTCCCACGGCGGAACCGGCGGCAGCCAGAACAAATCCCAGCCTGCCTGAGAAGCTGCTTCTTTCTTTCATAACTTACACCTCAAACAAAAATTTTAGCCGGCACATTCCGCGCAGCGCCGGCTGAAAAAGTACATTTATCTTATCATATCTTAACAGATTAGTCAAAATTTTTTTTGCTTTTTCTTTATTTAGGTAAAACACCTTGCCCCCGGCGGCAGAGGCGCCGGCTGGCTCCGGGTCAGCACCGGCTTTTCCATAGCGGCGTTTTAGCGATTTGCAGGCAAAAGGAGAGAATATGAAAGGGCCTCTGAAAAATTCAGAGGCCCTGAGCAGCACAGGCTTCCGCACCGGCTGGTGAATACCCGCGGAAGTGAAACTGTGAAGGTACAATTCAGACGCACGGGCTTTCGGCCGGTTCGTGAGGAACCGCTTTTAAAATTCCGGCTTGTCCGGATCGGCGCACCATCCGCCGCCCTGGAGGGAGTCGATATAGGCCATATCCTCCGGGGTAATTTCGAAATCGAAAATCTGGGTGTTGGAAAGAATACGTTCGGGATTCACCGACTTGGGAAGAGGGATGACACCATGCTGGAATATCCACCGCAGCGCCAGCTGGCCGGGATCTTTCCCGTATTTTTTTCGCCATTTCGCTGATTTCCGGCATACGGAACAGCTCGCCGCTGCCGAAGGGGCTCCAGGCTTGAACCGCGATATGATGGGCCTTGCAGTAATTGACGGTTTCCATTTGGGTCCAGCCCGGGTGGAACTCGATCTGGTTCACCATGGGCATGACCGTGGCTCCCTCCATGATTTCTTCCAGATGGTGGGGCTTAAAGTTGCTGACGCCGATGGCCTTGATTTTTCCCTCGTGATACAGCTCCTCAAAGGCTTTCCAGGTTTCGCGGTTGTTTTCAATATAGTTTTCCTGCTCGTTTTTGGGAATGGGCCAATGAATCAGATAAAGGTCCAGATAGTCCAGGCCGAGCCTCTCCAAAGATTCCTGGAAGGATTTTTTCGCTTTTTCATAGCTGTGGTCGTAATTCCACAGCTTGCTGACCACAGTGATCTCCTCCCGGGGGACTCCGCTTTCCCGGATCCCTTTCCCCACGCTCTCCTCGTTCTTATAAAACATGGCGGTGTCGATCAGACGGTAGCCGGCTTGCAGGGCGCACTTCACGCTGCGGACCGTGACCTCTCCGTCAGTGTCGCAGGTGCCGTAGCCGACGCAGGGAATGGCCACGCCGTTGTGCAAAAGATAGGTGTCTTGCACGCTTTTCATAGGGATTCTCCTTTCTTTATGTTAAGCTTTTTCAGCCGCGCAAATTTTAAGCGGTCCCAAAAATTGATAAAATGCTTCCCGTGGCTTCTGTTTGTGTTTTTCGCTTTTCCTTAATCTAACGTTTCTGAATGAGCGGGACAACGCGCGTTTTAGATTTGATGTAAAGCTGTATAATAAATATTTCAGGTGTTCATGCCGCCCACAGCGCAAAGGACAGAAAGCTGCGGGCGTATTTCAATGACCGGCTTTAAAGGGGAAACGCCGGAAGAAAGGCCGGCCCTGGAGGAAGGCTCGCCTCAAGCCAAGTCCAATAGGACAAAATCGTGCAATGATTTGTCAATTTTAGTATAGCAAAGGAAAGAACCGGTAACAACAGGGCTTTTTGCAGATTTTTCCCGGATAAATTATAGAAAAGCAAGGAGGCCTTCGGAAAAGCCGGCTTTGCCGCCCTCTTGCAGAATCCAAAATTTTCGTCTAAAATAGAAAAGAAAAGACACATGGATATGCGCATGCCCTTCAGCGGCGGTACCGTGGGCAGGCGTTTTTTAAGGAGGCTGTTTGTTATGAAAGTATCCCCATCGGTACTGGCCTGCGATTTTGCCCATATGGCGGATGAAATTCAGAAGGTCACCCAAGGGGGCGCCGATTACATCCATCTGGATGTGATGGATGGCAATTTTGTCCCCAATATCAGCTTTGGCCCGGCAGTGATCAAGGCGATCCGGCCTTATACCGACGTGCCCTTTGACGTCCACCTGATGGTGGAGAGGCCCAGCCGGTACTTCCAGGATTATTTGGATGCCGGCGCGGATAATATTACCTTCCACCTGGAGGCGGAGCCCTATATCGCCCCGGCTCTGGATCAGATCAGGAAGGCGGGATGCAGCGCCAGCTTGTCCATCAAGCCAGGAACGGAGGCCGAAGCGGTTTTTCCTTATTTAGATAAGCTGTATATGGTGCTGGTGATGACGGTGGAGCCTGGCTTTGGAGGACAAAAGCTGATTCCCGAGTGCCTGGAAAAGGTAAAGAAGATAAAAGCCGAGGCAAAGCGCCGCGGCTTGAAGGTCTTGGTAGAGGTGGACGGAGGCATTAACAGCGAAACCGCTCATGAGGCCGCCGCCGCCGGTGTGGACGTATGCGTGGCGGGCACCGGCGTGTTCAGGGCGCCGGATGTGGCGGCCGCGATCAAGGAACTGCAAAACGCTTGATCCGCAGCCCTGGAAGGAGCCGGCGCCCTGCCGTCAGACGCAGGCAAGCCAGTATCCGGCTTGCCCGGCAGCCGCGCCGATAAGGCGGCCCGGGAGAGCTTCGGTGGTCTCGGCTTCGGCCTGGGAGCGCTGGAAAAGCTTTTATCAGGCGCTGTGAGAAAACGGGCCCGTGAGGATCCCGGGTTTTTCGGCTGTTCGCTGCGGTTCGCTTTGGTTTAGACGGCACGCAGCCCGCTTTATCGGCAGAGCGACAGCGGCCTGGAGCCTGGCCGTCCGCTCCAATCAGGCGGCCCTGAAAGCCGTTCTCCGGAGCTTAGCACCGGGCAAGCTGAAGACCTACGGTGGTGATGGCGTCTTCGCCGGCCAGCAGCTTTCCGTGCTCCAAAACCTGGGCCGCGGCCTGCTGGCCCTTGCCCACATAGGAGCCGTATTCCGTCAGCAGAATCTCCACCGGGCAGGGGAGCCTTTTGCCGCCGTACATAATCAGATAGTAGGCGCGGTTTAAAAGGTAAAGCCTGCTGCTGCACGCCGCCTTTTGCGGATGGTAAAATTGGCGGTAAACCCGGTCTACCGCTGCCAGCAGGTTCTCTGCCTGGTCGAATCGAAATAAAAACGGGGTCAGTGAAGGCTGGTTTTCCTTAATCCGGTAGACCTTGCGTTTGGCCTTTTCCTCGGGAAGCATGGTTACCAGAAGCACACAGCCCTCCTCGTCGGGCACAGCCTCGATCAGCAGGCGGCTGTCTCCCGGGCAAAACCCCTTCTGGCGGCAGGCCATCCGGAGAAATTCCTTGATGACCGAGCGGGAGTGCCCGTTCTGCCAGTCCAGAGAGTCGAAGGTGAGCTGGTAATCCTCCATGTCTTCCGGTGATAATATAATCAACAGTCTGGATTCATCGACTAGTTCAAGTATCAATGTCAACCCTTCTTCCTAGAACTCTATACTTTCATCATATAGAAGAAACCCGCTTTGGAAAAGCAGTAATTTTTGACAATGCAAAGAAGGTCTTTTTATGGTCATCGATTTTCATACACATATTTTCCCCGACGCTCTCGCCGCCCGCGCGATTGGCGGGCTGGAACAGTCGGGAAATGTAAAATCCGTCCTGTCCGGCCGGCGGGAGGATCTGCTGGCCTCGATGAAACGGGCCGGGGTGGATTATTCCCTCAATCTGCCCATCGCTTCCCGCCCCAAGCAGGTGGAGTCCATTAATAGCTTCGCGATCTCCGTCAACGGGAGGGACGGCCTGTTTTCCCTGGGAGGGATCCATCCTCTTTACGAGAATTACCGGGAGGAGCTGAAACGGATTCGGGCTGCCGGCCTGATCGGCGTAAAGCTTCATCCGGATTTTCAGGGCCTGTTTATTGACGACGAGCCCATGGTGGAGCTGATGGAGGCTTGCCGGGATCTGGGGCTTTTGGTTCTGGTTCACGGCGGCATGGACGTGTCCTTCCCTCACTGCCATCATTGCACGCCCGAGCGGATCGCCAGGATTCTTCCCCGCTTGGAGGGGCTGACCTTGGTGCTGGCTCATTTGGGAGGCTACAATTATTTGGATGATGTGGAAAGGCTGCTGGTGGGTAAGGATCTTTATCTGGACACCAGTTTTACCTTGGGACGGTTCGGCCGGGAGCAAATTCTGCGGATCATCAGGAATCACAGACCGGACAGGCTGCTGTTTGGAACCGATTCTCCCTGGGACGACCAACAGTCCGCTGTATCGGCCGTCAAGGACCTTCCTATTGACGCTTCGCTGAAGGATAAGATTCTGTATGAGAACGCCGCCGGCTTGCTGAAGCTGGAATGACGGCCTTTCAGAACGCTACCCTTACTATGTAAAATATGAAGGGGACAAAAGAAGGTTTCCTATTTTCTTTCCAAACAACCTGTCTTTTTCTCCTTTTTCCCCGATTTATAGGAGTACCTGTCCCGGACAGGCTGATTTTGACAAAAAAAGGACCGGCCCCGCGCTGTGCGGAGCCGGTCCTTTTCCATAATTTAATTTCCCCTTGAGAAGAATTACCGGAGCTGGCCGGCTGCCAGCCGCCGGGCCAGCTCCGCGGCCCCCAGGAGGCCGGCTTGGTTGCCGAGCTGAGCAGCCTGGATTGAGACGGAACGGTAGGCGGGCATCACGCTTTTAGGAACCAGCGCTTTCAGCTGTTCGACGGGGTAGGACTGCTGCATGACGCCGCCGCAAAGCGCCAGGCAGTCGGGATCCCAAAGATGGATCAGAGAGGCTAAACCGTACACAATCTCCCGCAGCCAGCTGTCCACCACAGCTTTTACCCGGGGCTCCCTCAGCCGGCGGAAAATCGCCCTGCCGCTGTCCAGAGAAGGATCCAGCCTTTGAGCCTGCCGAACCAGGGCCGAGGCGGAGGCATACCGCTCAAAGCAGCCCCTTTGGCCGCAGCCGCAGGGAAGGCCCCCGGCGTGAGTGACCATGTGGCCGAACTCGCCGGCGCCGAAATGAGAGCCGGTATAAAGCCTGCCATCCAGCACCGCCGCGCCGCCGACGCTGGTGCCGAAGCCTACGCATAAAAGGCTTTTGCAGCCCTTGCCCGCGCCGAAGGCCGCTTCTCCCACTGCGGCTGCGTTCAAGTCGTTCTCCACCGCGGTGGGCAAGGAAAAGGCATCCTCCAGCAAAGCCTTCACCTGTATGCCGGTGTACCCCCGGATACAGTCCTCTGCGAAAAGAATGGAGCCGCTTTTACTGTCTACCACCCCGGCGGTGCTGATGCCGATGCCATCCGCGCCCTCCGGCAGATAAGCGGCGATCAGCTTTTTGGCCAGCGCCACAACAGCCTGCCCGCCCTCGGCGGCAGGGGTAGGCGTTTCCCGGTGCTCCTTGAGAACGCCGTTGTCCACCAGTCCGGACTTGACGGCGGTGCCGCCGATATCTAAAGCGATAATTTTCACAGCGAAACCCCTCCTGCTTACAAATTTTGCCAGTGCCGGTTATTGTATGGCTTTATTCAGCTGTTTTCCAGCTTTACCTTGATTACCGCTTTTTTTACGGTACCCAGTACGCCGTCCGCCAGTCCGGGGGCGTGGGCGTCGTGAGGAAATAAACCCAGAACCCGCCTAGGATCGGGGAAAGGTCTTATAGCGGGAAAGCTGGTGCGGAGAATCGTAGCACATGCAAAATACCTGCTGTGCGGTTTCATTCTATTCTACTCTATATTCGGGAAAAAGAAAAGCGGAAAAGGGAAAAAGCCCCGCAGCGAGGGCACTCGCCGCAGGGCTTTCCCCTGAACTTTTTGTTACTCCGCGTCATTTAGGCTTACGGAACCCATAGAGGAGGCGATCTCCACCTGGTAAAGAGGGCCGGAAGCCTGACCGGAGCCACTGTGCTGGAGGTTTCTATGAATCTCTCCTAAAGAAGAGGCGCTGTTGATTTGAATGGGAGAATTAGGAGGAAAATACAGATCCACGTTTCCCAGGCTGTTTTCCACCTCGATATCCCCGGCCACCTCCGCGAAGGTTAGGCTGGTGTCGCCCAGGCTCTGCTCCAAATCCAGCTTCCCGCGAAGCCCGGAAAGGGAGATGGTAGCGGTGGAAGCGGAGATGGAAATCTCCGTTCCCTGAAGGCCGCTTCCCTGGAGATCGCAGGCAGACAATTCCAGGTCAATTTCTCCCGAGAAATTGATATCCCTGAGAACTGCCGAGCAGGCGTCTCCCTCAAAGGAGAAGCCGCCTCTGTAGTCAGAAGGAATACTAACCCTCAGAACCGCATCCTGCTTGGCGGAGGGGATCAGGCCCCGTTTGGTGGCGCGGATTTTCAGTTCCCCCTCCTCCTGGTATACCTCCAGCTGAAGCTTTTGGTCGTTTTTCCGTTCCAAAACCACGGAAACCTGACTGCCGGGGTCCCCAGGAGCAATCTCTACCGAGCAGCCCTGGGCCTTTACGTCGATTTCCCATAGGCCGCCGGCCGGCACCTGGTAGGCGTCTTGGCCGCTTACAGTATCCTGGGAGCCGCCGGAGCCATGACCGCCGCTGCTGCTGGAGCCGCTGCCGCTGGAAGAGCTGTCCGGCGCTTTCTGGGGCGGATCCAGACGATCCGCAATCTGGTCCAAAGATTCCTCCGCCCGGCCGAACAGTTCATAAGGCCAAACCTCCTCAAGGCGGTCGTATACCTGCTGGAAGGAAGCCTTAACGCCGCCGTTGAAGGAAAGAGCGATATTGCCGATCACAGCGAACAGCAAAAAGCAGCCGGTAAAAATCAATGCGATTTTTCCTAAGATTTTCATGCCTGGGCCTCCTTTCCCCGAATCACACGGGCGAAGCACCGGGAATAGGCGATAATCGCTTTCACCATACCATAAAGGAACCCAATCAAGCCGCAGAGCGCCAGCAGGGAAAGAAAGATCAGCGCCAATCCCAGCATAGCGAAGCCGAAGTGGAAGGGGGTGAGAGAGAATAAAATCATGGAAACCAGAACCAGAGCGAAGCACAAGCACGCCAGGCCCAGGCTGACCCCCACGATTACGCCGAAAAACACAGGGATCATAATGAATATTGTCAAAAGAATCATGGCCACCAGCGGGCCGGTCCGTACAGAGCTGCCGCCCTTGGAGCCAGCCTGTTCATAAGGAGGCTGAGAATAGTTTCCCTCATTGGGAGGATAAGGAGGCTGCTGCGGCGGTTCCGCCGAATAGATGTCCTGGGTGCGCTGGGCGGCGTGTGGCTGCCGCGCCTCCTGAGCCTGCTCAAAGGAGTGCGTTTGCCAGGCGTCCTGAGATCGCTCATGGGGCCATGCCTGCTGGGACTATAAGATTGATGATGCGTCCGCTCGTGCTGAGCGCCCTGAGAGGATCCGAAACCCGGCGCCTCCGGTTCGGCCTGGGACTGCTGATGCGCCTGCGGCGCCGCCTCTGCCTGTCCCTGCCAGGGGGCCGGGGAGCTTTGAGGGCCTGCCGCCTGCGGAGAATCCGGCGCCGGGGCTGTCTGAGAGTGGGAGAAGATTTCCTCCTGCGCCGGGACGGGCTGGGCGTTTTCCTCTACAAAGGAAGCGCCAAGCTCCTCCGGAGAACCTAAAGAGCCGGCGATTTCCGCCTCGGTTTTGCCGTTTTCCAGCCCGATGCGGAAGTGCTCCTCGTAATCGTTTAAAATATCCGCCTGATCCTGTAGAGGCAGGCAGCTGATGGAAGCCTTAAGGCGGTCTAAAAAATCCTGCTTTGCGGCGACGCTCATTTTCCTCCGCCCTCCTTTTGAAGCAATTGGATCATGGCTGTGACCCTTTCGGAAAAGGATAGCCATTCGGTTTTTAAAGAGTCTGCCAAACGTTTGCCCTGAGGGGTGATGGCATAATATTTTCTGGGGGCGCCCCCGGGAGATTCCACTAAATAGGAGGATACGTATTCCTCCTGCTTCAGCCGGCGCAGGATCGGATATACGGTGCCGTTGGAGATGGCAATGCTTTGAGAAAGCTCGTTGGCGATATCGTAGCCGTAGCGGTCACCGGATTCCAGCATCACAAGCACGCACATTTCCAGCACGCCCTTTTTAAATTGGATGTTCATCCTGCGAAGCACCTCCTTTTATGTTTAGTATTAAACATTATACAATACTATATATACATGACCCAATACGTTTTGTCAATAACAAAACAAAAGAATTCAAAAAATAGTGCTGAAGTGGTTTCTTGTTTGTGGTAAAATAAAAGAAAGCCTTAGCTTTTGGAAAAGCACAGCGGCGGGCTTCTTTTGTCCATCGATTTTTAACGGCTGCGGCTTACCTTGCCAGAGTTTGCCGCAGGGGACGAGAGGGAGAGGCGCCGTGGCGCCGCGCCGGTTTGGTGCCGGGGCTGAATATCCTTAGGTTTTCCGGCAATAAGCATTGCGGAATTTTTTATTTCGCCGCCCGATGATCCATTCCCCAAAGGCGGAAAGCGGGCGGGCTGTCCTTATTCCTTATAGAAACGGTTTCGGAGGGGTTTTATGAAAAAAATCGGAGCTTGCCTTTTGCTGATAGGGTCCTTCCTTGTGTTATCCCTTTTTACCGGCTGCCAGGCGCGGACGGTAACGGTTGATACCGTGCTCACGGTGGACTCGTCCTGGTCCGGCTCCCGGGTGATGACGGTTGCCTTTTCCGCCGCGGATTACCCGGATGAGCAGTCCCGGGCGGCGCTGGATGGGATGATGGCCCGGTGTCCCAGCGCCATGACCTACGGCAAGCAGGAAAAGGATTCCCAGATTCAATATATTTTTACCCTTGAGTTTACGTCTCATGAGGATTATCAGAAAAAGCTGGAGGCCTTGATGGGGTCGGCGCCCTATGGGGTGTTTTCTCACACGGACAGTATTTTTTTCAAGGGTACCCGGATTTACGAGGACTTTGACAGCGCCGCTTTGTTTGCCTGGATGTTTGAGGAACCGGAGGAGAAGCCGGGGTTTTCCCTTCAGTGCGGAAAAACGTCAGTGGTCCTGGACGGCAAAGCCTTGCCCACGCCCGGCCGGATCACCGTGAACCAGGTGGAGGAGCTTCAGCCCGTGGATGAGATTTCAATCTCCACTGTCAGCTATGGCCGCGGGGTTTATGACAGGACGTTTTCCTTTTATATTCCCAAAAGCACGGTGCTGGCGCTGGGAAACGATTTGGTTACCTATATGAACGCCAGAAGTGAAGGAGCGGACTCCGTGGACTGGCAGGAGTTTCCCTCGGGGAATATTTACACGCGGCCTTCCATGGAGTTTCCCTGGAACGGCTGGAGGAGATCACTGACCTGCTGATGAATACGGATGCCTGCTCCCAAATCAGCTATGCGGCCCAGCAGGACGCAGAGACGTATTTTTCCAAACGGGCCGCCTTTGAGGAAACCTTGGACCTGTCCGCCTACGGCGGAGAGGATGGCGGCGAAATAAAAATCAGCTACGAGTATGAAAACAAGTCCTCACTGGAGCTGTTTACTCCCCAGCGCTATCAGGAGGGACAGTGGGAATCCTTTGGGGCGGTGGGGGAAAATACCGTGCGTATGGAAACCACCGGGACGGGCATGAAGATCCGGATCACCGATGGATGGGATTATCCGGTAGATGAGGCCAGGATTACCCTGATCTGCCTTGGCAATGGAAATTATACCCGGCAGATTGATTTCCTATTCCCCAAGGACGGGAAGGAAGGGGCAAAATATGCCCAGGAGATGCTGAAGAAGAAGGACGCCGGCCTGGAGATCACTCAATTGGAGGATGAGGAGCATTTAGTGTGCCGGGTGTCGTTTTCCGGCACGGCGGAGGAAATTTCAGAAAAAGTGAAAATGCTGTTCGGCCCCGGGAATTCCTTCTCTTATCAGAGCCAGGGCCAGGGCGTTGATTTAAACCAGGAGGTTTCTATTATAGATAATATCCAAATGGGCCGGCTGTTCCAGGGAGAGCATCAGGGGGTGCCTGTCACCTATACCGTGCAGACCAACGGCAAGGAAAGCCTTACCTCCCTTCATTACGAGGGGGAATCCAGGAACCGGGATATTAAGATCGTCAACGGCAGCGTGATCGAGTCCTTCCAGCTGGACGGCGGAAACGGGCGGGTGGTTTATAACGGCACTGAGCCCCGGTTCTGGGGCGTGGTATTCTACTTTACCATCGCTGTATTGGTTGTGGCCGGCGTAGTCACGCTGATTGTTTCCTGCGCCGCCGGGCAATCCGGGAAGGGAAAAGCACAAAAGGGGTTCTCAGCCAGCTTGCCGAGAAAAAGGAGCTGCCCGGGGAAACCCCGGAGGAGGCCAGGGAATCGGTAGAGGATATTCTATCAAAGCTGTAGCCGGCCGCGGCCCCAGCCGGGAGAAATAAACGATAGCCTGCAACAATAGGATAAAGGAAGAGAATTATGACAGAATTCTGTATTTTCGATTTAGACGGCACCCTTTTAGACACTTTAGAGGATTTGGCGGTAAGCGTGAATTACGCCTTGGAGAAAAACGGGCTTCCCCAGCATCCCATCGACAGCTACCGGTATTTTGTAGGGGACGGCGTGCTGACGCTGATCCGCCGGGCGTCGGGAAGCGGGGACGAAGGCCTGGTCAAAGCTCTTAAGGCGGATTTTGACCGGTATTATAATGTTCACCGTTTTGACCGAACCAGGCCTTATGATGGCGCCAGGGAGCTTTTGGAGGCGCTGGCGAAAAGGAATATCCCAGCGGCGGTGCTGTCCAATAAGCCGGATGAGTTTGTGGGGGATTTGATGAAGCGGTATTTCCCCGGGATCTTCTTTTTCGCGGCTGTTGGCAAACGGCCCGGCGTAGCCAAGAAGCCGGACCCGGCGGCGCTGAATCAATTGATCGCCCAGAAGGGCGCGGAGAAACCAGCCTGCCTTTATGTGGGAGACAGCAATGTAGACGTAGAGACTGCTCATAACGCCGGAATCCGCTGCTGCGGGGCGGAATGGGGCTTTCGGGGTTATCGGGAGCTGAAGGAGGCGGGCGCCGACTGCTTTGCCAAAGCTCCGCTGGATGTGCTGGCCGCGCTGTGATGAAACCCTTAAAAAAGCGCGGGTATCCCGGCGGCGATTCGTAAGGCTTGTCCAGACGCAGCCGGCCGCCTTGGACAAGCCCTGTGAATCAGGAACCCTTTTGACGGTTTTGCGTAAAACCGGCCTTTTACAAAAAAATCTAAAAAAATTAAAAAAAACACTTGCATTCTGCAAAACGTGATGATATAATAAACAAGTCGCCAAAAGAAGCGATAAAAAAGAATAGTTGGTGTTGATGACGCTGAGGGTCCACCCGTTCCCATCCCGAACACGGAAGTTAAGCTCAGTGGTGCCGAAGATACTTGGCTGGTGACGGCCCGGGAAAATAGGGAGATGCCAACACAAAGCAGTCACCCAATAGGGTGGCTGTTTTTTTATCCACCGTTCACTTGTTTGGAGGGCTGCCCCATGGTTAAGGTGCTGCTGTGCG
>ADJS01008032.1_pt1 | contig 12074 bp, 16 predicted proteins | sample 268128 | NCBI WGS metagenome assembly ADJS01 (sample SAMN00007486, study PRJNA43253) | human gut metagenome | isolation source: feces sample TS28 | reverse complement strand
CGAAAAATAACAATACACATCTCTAAAATAATCTTTATTAATTACAACATCCTGTTCATTAACAGTTATATTAACTCCATAAAGTACATTACAAATCAAAGCATTTTTTCTAATTTTTTTACTTGTATAACATTTGGGCATAAACATATTATACGGTCTAGAATGGAACACATAATCTGGCTTCAATTGTTTTAATTCATACCAACTTCCATCCTGTCTTAATGAATTTATAACTTTATATCCTTGTTTATTAAAATATTCGTATGTATCATTTTTTACATTCTTGTTTATAAGAGTATTATTTTGTATATTTAATGGTACACATACAATTATAGGATTAAAGCGTTTGTCCTTTTTCATTTTTAAATAAATTGGTTCTAATTTGTTCCATCCTGGAATATATTGAATTAGGAAAATAACATTTAGTACTTTGTTATTATTAATCTTCTTCTGTACTCTTTTTTTATTCTTATAAATATAGATAAGCGAAATTACATAATTTATATAATTTTCTACTCCATAATAAACTTTTGTAAACACTTTTTTTAGATATTGTATCATCATAATTTTACGTTTTTTATTAACATTAACTACCTTTCTTTTATTTTTTTTAATGCATCTATAAATTTATTTTTATTTATAACTAATAATCCAAACACTACAAGAGTGATTAATATTCTCAAAATAAGATTTCCATATAATGAAACTCCCAAAAATCCACTTATCATAAATGCAACAAACAATAATAATAATAATTTATAATCATACATATCATCATCTAATTTTCTCTTCTTTAACATTAATCGCATTGTATAATAATTTGATAATGCAAACACTATATAACTGATAAGAGTCGTATAACCCGCTGCAACAAATCCAAATATAGGAATCAACAAACCATTTAATATAATATTTAATACTGCAGCCCCTATTGAACCATATACTAACATTTTCTTTTCTTCATAATAAAATTCAATATTAATAAAAAGCTGCGAATAAAACAAAAGTAATAAACTCATTGACACTGGTGCTACAACATAAATTGCAACAGAATATTAGCTTTTCCTGCCATAATAAGAATAATCTCTGGCGCATACCATATCACACATAAAATTATCAATCCCATTAACATTATTAATATTAATGATATAGACTTATTGTCTTGGGCATTATTCTTTTTATTTTTCCATATAACCATGGTACATATGACCCATTAATTGCATTTAATACAAACGTAAGTATCATCGCCAAATTATATGCAACTCCATACATTGCTGCATCACTTGTACTAGTTATGTGACTTATCATAATCCTATCACTCTGATTAAAAATTACCTGTGAAAGATAATATGCCAACAACGGAATATTAAATCCCAGAGCATATTTCCAAAATTCTTTATTAAAAATTTTTTCCTTTTTTACATTCAAAATGAAAATGATAATTCCTACAATAATATTAACTCCAGCGTATCCAACAATCCTTGCATATCCTTTTTCACTCGTTAATCCTACAAGAATATATGCCATAACTGGAGAAAAAACTGCCGTTAATAACGTAACTGCCACTACTGATTTATATTTAAATTCAAATCTGTTTTTTCCCATCCATAGAGATGTTGCTGTACTAAAAAATATTTCAGATACTAATAAAAGGACAAATATTGTAGGCAATTCAAATAATTTATTCCATAAATCTCTAAATGGTAAATATATTACTAAAAATAAGCATGATAATATCAAACAAATTCCTTGAATAGCCGTTATATACTCATTTCTTTTCTCTTCAAACTTTACCATTGCCGTCTGAAAAGAACCATAAGCTAAATTCAAAGTTAAAAAAATCATCAATATTCCAGACCACGAAGAATAAATAGTATATTGCCCATATTGTTCTGTAGTAAGTAATCTTGTAAATAATGGAAGTGTTATAAATGATAAGCACTTTTGAAGAATACTACATACGGCATAAGAAGTTGAGACTTTTACCGTAAGCGGAATCTCATTGTATCTTTTTTTTATTTTATTTACCATTTAACAGCCTCCAGTTTTAATTATCAATTTTTATATATTCTTTAAATTCATTATAATCTCTAATATAATCTTCAACCTCATAAAATTCGGAAGCTGCTACACACAGAACAGAATCAGTTTGTAACCATAACATTTCTCTCCAAGTGGGTTCTTCTATCACAACCCCAATTGATGGATCTGATAATTCAATTTCTTCTCGCCCATGTTGATTTTCTAGTACAAGCTGAATTCTTCCATATGGACAAAACAACAACTGCTTTAGCTTTTTATGTGCATGAAATCCTCTCCTTGTTCCTTCTGGTACCTTTGAGATATAATACATTCTTTTCATTTCAAACGGGATATCATGTGTTGTTTCAAAAAAAAGATAATTCCCCCGCCTTTACTGTTGGTATTGTTTTTATATGAATCACTTTGCAGCCAGCAACATATTTTCTTTCATCCAAAACATCCCCTTTTAATACAGAATACCATTTTAAATCGTCAACATCTTTGTACCGTTCCAAAATTTTAGAAGAAACATCTATTACTTCATGGAAATTATGTTTATCATAAAATCTTACAGCTCTTTTATTACTTTTTGATACACACCAATAAACACTTTTTAATCCATATTCATCAAATGCTTTCCTAATAATTTCTTCCATCCCATACCAAGAAAATCCTCTCCCCATAGCTGATTTTCTTATAGATATTGCAAATTCTGCACTATCATTTTCCCTGTCAATATTTTTTAGACTAACAGTTCCCATATATTCATCCTCGTCTGTAGTAATTGCTAGATGAATATCATATTTCTTATTCTGAGATGCTAAAATAAATTTCTTTACATCCTCTATGGTTTTACTTCTAAAATTTCCTCTTAAATTCTTTACTACACTTTCATCATGCATCCATTCCAACATAAATGAAGCATCTTTTAATTCTAAGTTTCTCAATCTCATTTGAATTCATTCACCTTATCTATAACATAATTTATCTCTGCATCCGTCATTCCATAATACATAGGAATACTCAATTCTGTAGCACTAATTTCTTCAGCAATAGGAAAATCACCTTTATGAAATCCTAAATCTTTATAACACTCTTGTAAATGCATTGGGATTGGATAATGTTTATTTGTTCCAATTCCAGCATCATTCAAAAATCTTTCCAACTCATCCCTTCTTTTACATCTTATCGCAAAAATATGCCAAACTGGATCTGCATACTCTGGAACATATGGTAATACAACTTCTGGATTCTCTATCTTCGCTAAATAATTTTGTGCAATATTTCTTCTCGTAATATTAACTTTATTAAGATGTGGAAGTTTTGCTGATAAAAATGCAGCTTGTAATTCATCTAATCGTGAGTTATTTCCTTTCATTATATGATGATATTTATAATCTGAGCCATAATTTCCTAATGCCCTTACTCTTTTAGCTATATCCTCATTATTTGTCACCATAGCCCCAGCATCTCCTAAAGCTCCTAAATTCTTTCCTGGATAAAAACTAAATCCTGCAGCATCTCCAAAGGATCCAATTGTCTTTCCTTTATATGTAGCGCCATGTGCTTGTGCACAATCTTCAATAACAAATAAATTATGCTTTTTGGCTATCTCCATGATTGAATCCATATCACACGCTTGCCCATAAAGATGAACTGGCATAATTGCTCTTGTTTTATTCGTTATTGCTACTTCAATTTTAGCTGGATCAATATTAAATGTATTAATATCTGGCTCAACAAACACTGGTATCGCCTGTGCATATGTAATTGCTAATGCTGTTGCTATATACGTATTGGATGGAACAATTATCTCATCTCCCTCTTTTATTCCCAATGCTTTTAAAGATAAATAGAGTGCATCGAGTCCATTACCTACACCAACACAATATTTGGTATTGCAATAATGTGCAAATGATTTTTCAAAAGCTTCATCTTCTTTACCTTCAATATACCACGAACTGCTATAAACTCGTTCAAAAGCATTTCTCAATTTTTGATCTAATTCTTTTTCTAGTGGTTTGAATGTTACAAATGGCACTTTCATCCTGTATTCCTCCTCTGCGATTATAAAATTTATTGTACGTTATCTTGGAGTATTATTTCTAATTTCTTTTCATCTTCAAATGGAGTATTATTATGTGATAATTTCATTTTTATTCTACAAAATATCATCCCTGGAAATAATAATACTTTTTTTACTTTTCTAGGCATCCATTTATAATTACTATCAATTAAGTATTTCTGATATTTTTTTTGCATTTTGTTTTCTGTATTTTTTCTATTTTTTATAATTTCATTAGTTCCTTCAAAATCTTGATATAATAATTTTGCCCATTTATTATTTTTTGTAGTAGAAATTCCGTCTCCATATTCATACCATATTAAATTTTTATCCATATGACATATTTTTTTATTATCAAAAATCATTAACCTAATCATATAATCTTCTGCATATTTAACTTTTCCTTCCATTTCTAATAAATATTTTAAAATGATATTCCTTTTTTGCTAATACTGCAGCACCTAAAATAGTATCATTTGCTAGCAAATAATCCACAAATAATTTTCCCTTATTTTTTCTTTTATGATATATATTAACATTCTTGGGTGATGATTTTTCCTTTAACACCTCTATTTTCTTCGCATTATCTTTCTTGTAATAAATTGCATTACAAAAACTTAAATCCGCCCTCTCTTTCTCCATAAAATCAATCCATTTTTTTATTGCCAACTTTCCATTTAAACAATCTCCAGGAGAAATCACTTTTATATATTTTCCTTTTGATACTTTCAACGCATTTATAATATTCGAAACTGTACCAACATTGATATTCGAATCTGCAAAACAATAATTGTAATCACCTTTTACATATTCTCTTATTTTTTCATTCCATTTTATTTTTGATCCATCATCAGCAAATATAATTTCATAATTAATTCCTTTTTGCATTAGGACAGATTTTATTGTTGCCTTAAGCTCGAACCATTTTGAATTATATGTTACGATTATTATTGATATATCAATCATATTTTATAAAACCTCTTTTTACCTTCTGATTATTTATTTTATCTACAGTATCAAAAAAATTAATATCCTCTCTAATCGAAATAAACATAATAATTTCTATCAATAGCAAATAATCAAACTGAATATTATAACCAAATCCTTGAAATAAAATAACAAATATAAAAATAAAATATCGGATATCAATCTTAATTCCTTTTAACATTATATATAGTAAAAAGCTATAATAACTAATAAAACCTATAATACCTCGTGATACAAGTATATTAACATAATCACATTCAATAGCCCATGTTCCACCATCTGCATATCTTCCATATAATTCTGTTATTGTATACCCTGAACATCCATATCCATATCCAAAAATAATCTGAGACAAAGAACTATTTTTTAAAATTTTTATGTAATCAGAATAATATCCCAAATGTGCTGCTGTACTAGCATCTTTTTCTGCACCAAACAATCTTGTCCCAAGTCTTATAACCACTTCTGCTAATTTATCCATAATAGCTGGAGTACAAAATACAATTATTATAAGAATGGCAAGAATGAAAATTTGTATTAATTTTCCCTTTGAGACTTCAAACTTACCATTATACATTGACCTAATCATTAACAATATCATACATAACATTACCCCTAATAATGTTGTACTATTTCCGCATAAAAATGATTCTAAAAGAATTAATCCTCTTATTATTGTATTATCAAAAAGTAACATCCCTAACACAAAAAGTGGTGCCAATACCGCTGAATGCCAGCTTAATCCTGATGGATACCATACCCAACTTCTAACAAAACTTGCATTATCAACTAAATGTAACGTATCTACAAATAATACTTGATTAATATCTATGCCAATAACTCTATACAGAAGTAATTGGGCAAAAAACCATATAATCTCTGTAATAATTGCTAACTTTAAAGCTTTAATTATAATTTCAATTACACTAATTCTGTCTTTAATCATTTTGTAAAAATAACTAATTGTTAAATATAATGGAAGCGACATTATCGCCAAATTAATGGCTGTTCTCTTATATTCATCTGGCATCGTAGATACTGAAGCAAATATTCCTGCTACAAATGGTTCTGCAAACAAAAATATAATCCAACCTGATTTAGCAATATATATCCTTTTATATTCTATAAACATCACTATAAAAAATAAAATCTGCATCCATAAAAAAAAATTCTTTTCCTTTTATCTGTAATACTAACATTGGAGAAACAAAAATCATTACATATATTAAATTATATATGTATTTTTTTACTCCATCTAAATGTTCTATTTGACTCATCTTATGCAATCCTCTTTAAATAATAATCAATTAAATTTCAGGTTTATTCCCCAAAATTTATTTCCTCAATCAAATGTCTATTTTCTCTTTCATTTTCTGGTGGAAGCTCCATATATTCTCCATACGCTCGTCTTAAATACTCATCATATTTTTGTGGTATAGAAAAATAGCATCCTTCAAACTCTGCTCTTGTCTGCTCTATAAAATATTCTCTTGGAAAACACCATTTTTCATAATCTTCTGTACCATTTTCGTATAAATACTTTAAATTCTCATCTTCTACACATAGCATCTCGTATTTTTCTACTAAAGTTTCCTTTTTCAAAAATATTGCTGCTAATCTAAACGGCAAATTCTTTATATATTTTGATAAAATAATACCTTCTCCAGACTGCCACGTCTGATAATTACATTTTGCTCTAACCAAACTACGTAATACTTTTAATTTAAAAGTCTTTTTAGCAAAATCCTTTCCTATCCCTGATGTATAATCATATGGGAATATATCAACCCATATTCCTTGATTTCCATTATCATTTCGTTTGCTTTCTCTATATATAGTACCCTTTTTTATAATTTTACCCATAGGATGCGGATAATTTAAATCCGATTTCCAATCTATAAGTGCATATTTATCATCCAAACATTTTGGTGCAATTTGCATAAACTTTTCATAATCAGATCTTATCATTCCAATATCAAGATCATCATCCCAAGGAATAAACCCCTTATGTCTAATTGCTCCCAAAAGTGTTCCACCTATCAAATAGTAATTAATTTTATTTTCTTCGCATATTCTTGCAATCTCTTTTGCAATTTCAAGCTGAACTAATTGTACTTTTCTTAAAGTCTTTTTATCCATAATTTCATACACCCACTCTTTGTTACACACTGATTTAAAATAAAATATATTTTAATTTATTAATAATCAAATAACACATCAAATCAAAATTTTTTAGTATTAATTTTATTTTTTATCCAAACTGGAATGGCTTAATTCCAATCTAAATTGACGTGATTTTTTAAATTTTTTATATCTGATTTTCTCACATAATCAATTTGCTCTAAAAAATCCACTATTTCCAAGCTTGAAGTTCCCATCTTTACTTCAGATTCCGATAAATTTTCACCGGTATATTTATGGGTATATAAAATTTCATTATTTATAACAAATTGATATGATTTTTCAAATAATAATATCCATAAAAACAAATCATCTGAACCATTTGTTCTCATAATATATTGCGTCCACTCCTCCGGAATACAAGATGTTTTTATTAAACATTGACCTGGTGATTTTATAACATTATGTGATTTTAAGTAAAATTGTTTATCATTAATGCGATTAAAATCAGTTTTCTTGCTATATAATGCGTAAAAACTGCCATCTGCTTTTTCCATATATGCATTGCAAATTACTAAATCAGCTTTATTTTTTATAATTGTTCTCATTTGACTTACTATCGCATTATCTTTTAAAACATCATCTTGATCCAAAAACAAAACATAATCTCCAGTACAATAACTTAATCCTGTTACTCTTGCTTGGTGAATACCTGAATTTTTCTTATGTTTTATAACTTTATATTCAAACTCAACCTTTGTAGTAGGTTGTTCTATCTCCACTTCTGGACTATCATTCACAATAATTAATTCTATTTTTGCATTAGAAAATGTTTCTCTTAATTTTTGATAATTTTTATTGATTACACAAAAAAGCTGTTCTATATATTTATTTCCCCTATAAAATGGGGTAATAACTGAAATAATATAATCCTGATTCACAAATTTACCTCTATACTGTTTTATATATTTTTATTAATTGTTGATAATTATCCTCTGGCAAGTATTTTTCTTCGTAATCTTTCCTAGCATTTTCGCCAATTTCAATACATTTATCCGGATCATTCCATAATGCTCTTATCTGATTAACAAATTCTTTTACATCGCCAAGTTTAACTTTATATCCATTTTTTCCATTATCAATTGCTTCTGCAGAAAATCCAAGATCTGTAACAACCAATCCCTTACCTAAACTTTCTGTTTCAATTTCAACCATAGAGCAACCTTCATACCAAATAGAAGGAAATATTACAAATTCTCCACCTTTTACGATAGAAAGGCACTTATCATGCTGTGTATAACCCAGGAAATACACATTAGGTTGTTTTTCCGCCCATACTTTAAATTCAGCTTCAAGTGGTCCTCCTCCCATAACGACTAAAGGAATCTCAGATAATTCATTCCATATTTTCATTAGAACTCTTATTCCTTTTTCTTCACCAATACGACCATAAAACACAACATATCGTTTAGGAATTTCTTTTATTCGAATTACTTTTAAATTTGCTTCTGCATCTGGAACAAAATTATATTTTTTTGTAATTTTATTTTTATCAAAACCTATGTCCGTAAGTAATCTAATTTGGTTATCATTTAAACAAATATAATAATCTATTTGTTTATAAAAACTTTTTCGAATTCTATGATATTTAAAAATTGCAGCTACAATGAAACTCTGTAACTTTGAATTTTTAAAACATCCATATTTACACATTCGAAAATATCTTCCATCCCCACAGTCATTACATAAATGCGTCCCTCGTAGTGAAGTGGCACACGGACATACAAAACGAGTATCATGCAATGTAGCTACTACTTTTACACCACATCTTTTTGCAGCATAAAGAATAGATGGTGATAATAAAGGAAAAAAGTATGAATATGTACAACATCAGGCTTTTCAAATTTTATAATTTTTTGCACAGCTTTATAATTTTTAAAGCTCCATAGCATTCCAAATATTGCCGTGAATTTTCCAAATATTCCTACATTGTCAAATTCATCATTAGAGACGCTATATCTAATCACTTGATTTCCATGTCTTTCCAATAATTCAGTCTCACTTTTAAATACCTGATCGTCTCCACTTGCTGAACCTTTTCTATGGAAATTGTGTATTGCCAATATTTTCATTATTAATTCTCCCAATCTGTAAATACTTTCTCATACTCATTGCAGATTTTTTCCCATGTATATTCCTTTGCTACACGTTTTTTAGCTTTCTCTCCAAATTTTTTTATTTCTTCCAATTGCATATGATCAACTTTATTAATCAATTTTGCAAGATTACCTGTTTTTTTATTCCAATATAAAGCACAATCTTTAGCAACCTCTTTGTTAAATCCAACATCCACAAGCAAATTCATATCAGTACTTCCTAATGCTTCTATTAAACTAGGATTTGTACCACCTACAGTATGCCCATGAAAATATGCATATGCATTTTCTCTTATTTTTTTAACAACTCCTGGTCATAAACAGTTCCTACAAATTTAATTCTATTATCTGACTTAAAATGCAATTTCTTTTCTAATTGATTCAAAAACTTATCATTCACATTGGTAATAATTGCAAAATCTTTCTTACTTTTAGTTTTCATAAATTCTCGAATCATCACTTCATAAGAATTTTCAGGAACAAAACGACCAACTACAAGATAATATCCTTTTTTTTAACCCTTTATCCTTATACCAATTCACTAATTTTTCATCATCATCTGTAAGTTTACTAAGTGTTAAATCTGCACCATACGCAATAAATGTTGTTCTTGGATTTCTGCCGTGAATTCCTTTTCCGTCATAACACTTATGAATATATTTTTCAATATTTATAGAATCACAAATAACTAAATCGCTATATTTAACCATCATTTTTTCAGATATTTTCCAATACTTGCGAACTGGAGCAGGCCATTTTGCTCTCATCCATTCATGTCCATCAGGATTTAGATAAATTTTTCCACCTAATTTATGTATTTTTTTATAAAAATATCTAGCAATAGGTCCAATACGGCAAGCCATAATATATACGATTGGCTGTGAAATATGATATTTTTCTATATATTCACAGCAAGCCTTTAATGCAACTGCGTCGTAATAAATAGCTTGTACAGCACCTATTTGTGGAACTCTAATTTTGAAACAATGTGCATTGTGGAACTCAAACTCATGATCATTAATCTTTTTAACACTTTCCAATTGGTTTTCATCCATATAGCCACTTCCATTAGCTTTACACGCTACATGATATTTAATATTTTTTTTATTCTGATGATATTCTGTCAATTTGTAAACAAATGTTTCATAACCACCATATGCTCCTAATGATTTAGCTCCTACACAAAACACATGCTGTATTTCTTTTCTTTGTTGCATCCTTCCCACCTTTATATTTTTCACCCATAATCTTCAATAACTATTTTCCTATCTACTTCGCACCTGAATTATTAAACACCACTAAAATTGTTTTTAATATAATCTCAATATCTCTCTTCAAAGACCAGTTCTTAATATATTCTACATCCATAGAAACAATTTCTTCAAAATCCGTAATATCACTACGTCCACTTACCTGCCATACTCCAGTTAATCCAGGAGTCATACTTAATCTGCGTTTGTGATATCCTTCATACTGCTCGAATTCATCTACCGTTGGCGGTCTTGTCCCAACAAGGCTCATATCACCTTTTAGTACATTCCAAAACTGCGGCAATTCATCCAAACTTGTCTTACGAATAAACTTCCCAATCTTTGTAATTCTTGGATCATCTGTCATCTTAAACATCAGACCATCCATTTCATTTTGTTCCATCAATTCTTTTTTTCTTTCTTCTGCATCTGCATACATAGACCGGAATTTATAAATCTTAAAGATGCGTCCATTTCGCCCAACTCTCTTCTGTGAAAAGAATAGTGGCCCTGGCGATTCTAATTTAATCATTGGTCCTAGGACAATCGTTACAACTGCTGTAATCAGTAATCCAACGATTCCTCCCAGAATATCCATCAAACGTTTCAGTACAATCATATGTAATGGAATCTCTCTTTGTGCAAATGTGATCGTTGGATATTTACCGATTCGATTAAGATACTTACTTCCACTTTCTACATCTAATTCATATAAATTGATATTTAAATCAACTGTAATTCCCATCTCCTCAAATCGTTGCACTAATTCCTGAATCTGTTCATCCGGCTCTTCTGGAATCAGAATAAACACTTCGTCTACTACCTCTCTGATTGCATATTGAAGCATTGTATTCCTATTTGCAACAATTGGAATATCCATAACTTGTTGTCCTGTCAAATCTTTGTCTGTAATGATAATCCCTGTCACCCATAGATTCCATGTCTTTTCCTTGATGATACTTCTTACCACTTCGTTCATTCGATTTGATGTTGTTACAATCAACATCTTTCTTGTGATCGAATTATATGGTCGATACTTTAAAATATACCATCGATAAATCATATGTGATATCTGCATCCACCAAAAACTAAATATCATCGTTGTAAGATAAATAAATCTTGAATAATCTCTTGCATCATCAATCAAATATGCAACCGTCGCCATCAATACAGCTGTGATCAAATTTGTTTTGAAATTTGCCCAAAATTCTTTCCAAAATTTCCTTTTAAAAAAATTCTGATTTGGATCAATTGCCAAATACACAATCGCTAATACAAAAATAGCAACTAACCAACGATAAATCACTCGATTATCTTGCGCCCATACCCTATAGATATCCGGATAAAACCTAATATGTGACATTAAAAAATATCCAACTGTAATTCCAAAAACATCACCTATATAAATAATTAAGTTTTGTAGTTGTGAACGTTTTACTTCCATACTTTATATTCCTCTGTCAGATTTAAACC
>ADJS01007468.1_pt1 | contig 12122 bp, 8 predicted proteins | sample 268128 | NCBI WGS metagenome assembly ADJS01 (sample SAMN00007486, study PRJNA43253) | human gut metagenome | isolation source: feces sample TS28 | reverse complement strand
TGGCAACTGGCGTGATCTTCCAAACGTGTCAGGCTGTGGTACAGAACTGAACAAATATAATACAACAACATTTGCGCCGGTAACGACAACAGCTATCCGTATGAATATGAGTCCAAAGACACAAGGTTGTGGTGTGATTGAATGGAAAGTATATGGATATGCAGAGAATGTCATTGACAAAACACTTCTGAAAAAGACAATTGACAGTGCAAATGCGCTGGATCTTACAAAATATGAACTGACAGAAGAAGACAAGGCTGCATTAACGGAAGCAATCCAGGAAGCAGTTACAGTGAATGACAATAAAGAAGCAACACAGGAAGAGGTTGATTTTGCGGCAGCAAAACTTGCAAGAATCATGTCATCACTTCCAACAGCAGACGGTAACCTGGCATATGGTGCAGCTGTATCAACAAGTTATGTATCCAGCTGGGAAAAAGTAAGTGCTGTCAATGATGGCAAGATACCGGAAAGCTCATATAATCCAAGTGGTATGGCAAGATATGGAACATGGGGTAATGCAAGTTCGAAAGAAACAGTTACCTATACATGGAACCAGGAGATGAAGCTGACAGGAGCAGATATCTATCTCTGGTATGACGGCGATACAGAAGGAGATTATACAAAGGGTGGAATTAAGATCCCTAAGAGCTATACTTATGAATATCTTGATTCCGAAGGAAACTGGAAAGAAGTTCCGAATCCATCTTCTTATGGAATGGAAATGGACAAATTCAACAATACGACCTTTGATGAAATAACAACGAAATCTATCCGTGTGACGTTAAACAAGCAGGCAAATGATACGAACGGTGTAGGCGTTATGGAGTGGAAGGTATACGGAACTGCAAAATATGCGGATGAAAACGATAAGGCAGATCTGGAAAAGGCAGTGAAGGATGCAGAGACAGAAGAGGCAAACCTTTATACAGAAGACAGCTACAAAGCATTCGAAGCAGCTTTAAAAACAGCAAAATCTGTTCTTGAATCAGAAAAGGTAAGTTCCGGAGAAGTCAAAGCAGCACTTGCAGCACTGGTAAAGGCACAGAATAATCTGGTGAAGAAAGCAGAAGACAAGAATATTGCTCCGAAGGCAGCAGTAGACGGAATCTGTAATTATACAACAGATCTTGGAGGTCTTGCACAGCTTAATAACAACATTGACCCGTCTTCATCAAGAGATTGGGATGGAAGTCAGGTAGACGCAGGCAAAGGAATGTGGCACAACTGGAATAACCGTTATGATGCAGATGGCAATGTAGTGAATGCATGGGTAAGTTATACATGGGATTCAGAAATGGTACTGGAAAGTACAGATGTATATTACGGTACAGACGGTGGCGGAATCCAGCCTCCGAAATCTGTGAAATTCGAATATCTGAACGAAGCAGGTGAATGGAAAGAAGTTCCGAATGCAGAAGGACTTGGTTGTGAAAAAGACAAATACAATACAACCAAACTGGGTAACATCAAGACAAAAGCAATCCGTATGGTAATGGAACCTGAATTCTTAAGTGATGCGGACCCTGCACATGGAATCGGAGTTCTTGAGTGGAAAGTAAACGGAACGAAAGCGGCAGATCTTACGGCCTTAAAAGCAGCTATCCAGGAAGCAGAAGGAAAGAACGAAAGTGATTACACCGCATCTTCATGGAAGACATTTGCAAAAGCACTTGAAGAAGCAAAGGCAGCAGCTGCTGATAATACTGTTACGCAGGAGGCAGCAGATCTTGCAAGAACAAATCTTCTGAAAGCAGCAAATGCGTTAGTGAAAAAAGGTGAAAAACCGGAATATGATAATATCGCACCGGAAGCGAAAGCAGATGGAATCTGCGATTACACCAACGATCTTGGCGGACTTGCAACATTAAATGATGGTTATGAACCAACAGAATCCCATGATACATCACATGGTGCATGGCATAACTGGAATAACAGATATGAAAATGGTGTTGCGAAGAATGCATGGGTAAGCTATACCTGGGATAAACCTGTTGAAATTAATAGTATGGATATCTATTATTTCTCAGATCACGGTGGAATCGTGGCACCAAAGAGTGCAAGCTTTGAGTATCTGAATGATGCAGGTGAATGGGTTGTGGCAGATGAAGCACAGGGACTTGCATGTGTGGAAGATGAATACAATACTGTAAAACTTGCAAACATTAAGACAAAAGCAATCCGTATGACTATGGAACCGGAGTTTATGAACGACGGAGATCCTGCACACGGTGTCGGAGTGATTGAATGGAAGGTCTATGGCAAATATGCAGAGGACAAGCCGGAAACAGTAGATAAGACAGCATTAGATGCAGTGATCAGGGAAGCCGAGTCACGAGCAGAAAAAGATTATACAAGTGACAGTTGGGAGACATTTGCAAGAGTACTCGAATCTGCGAAGGCAGTTCAGAAAAATGAGTCTGCAACACAGGAAGAAGTAGATAATGCAACAGCACTTCTGACAGAGGCAATGGATAATCTGGAGCCGGTAAAAGAAGAACCGGTAAAAGAAGCTGACAAAAAAGAACTGAAGAAAGCAATAGCCAATGCAGAGAAATATACGCGTGTAGACTATACAGAAGAGTCATGGAATGATTTCCAGACAGCACTTCAGGCAGCATATCTTGTAGATAATAATACGGCAGCAACACAGAAAGAAGTTGATGATGCACTTCAGGCACTTCAGACAGCAATAAAGAATCTTAAGAAAGTTCAGGAAGAAGTGAAGAAAGATGATATCAGAAAATACATTGAAAAAGCACAGAAACTGAACAAAGAAGATTATACAAAAGAAAGCTGGGATGCACTTCAGGAAGCGCTGAAAGAAGCAGTAGAAGCTGCAAATAAAGACGATGTAACACAGGCAGAGATTGATCAGAAGACAGAAGCTCTGAAACAGGCAATAGGTAATCTTAAAAAAGCAGACGGAAAAGATACAGGAAAAGATAATAATAAGAATAACGATAATAAGGGTAATGGACAGAATGTCAGCAATAATAATGCAAACGGAAAGAATCCGAAAGGCGGCAATCATAAGAATGTTGGAAAGAACAACAAGAATAATAATGGAAATGCAGCCAAAACCGGAGACACCATGCCAGTAATCCCAATCGCATCTGCTGTAGCAGCATTTGCAGTGATCGCTGAGATTATCAGAAGACGTATCAAGAATCGTTAGTACAAAAAGCGGGAAGCATTTGTTTCCCGCTTTTTTTGTTGCCATGCATTCGTAAGGAGCTGCCGGGGGCAGGTCCTGTAGATCGTAAAATTCATTGTCTTGTGAACCTTGACAAAATAACTCTTACGGGGGTATAATATGCTTTACCTAAAGAAAGACAGTCTGCAAACCAGAAAAGCATTACAATCAGGGCTTGTACTGGTTTCGACGGGGGTCTGGAAGTTGGAGAAGCCATCCGTAGCGGGACACTACGTTAAAAGTTCCACTTAAATATAAACGCAGACAATACAGAATTAGCGTACGCAGCCTAATTAGGCCGCAGTCGGCCCCGGATCATCCGCTGTTCGGGTCACCGGCTTCAAACAGGCGGAGCACTTCGTTCCCAAAGCTTTGAGGGGATGGAAGAATTTATGAAGCTACTAAAGTGGGGAACCTGTCATTAGGTGCCGCATGGAGGGAATGTTAATATAATGACTGTGATGGGAGATGCTCGAATGGATGGGCTTTCGGACGCGGGTTCAACTCCCGCCAGGTCCACTGATATCCTGAAATTTTTGAAAGAATCAAAGATTTCAGGATATTTTTTTTGCGCTTTTTTGGTGGAAAATCAACAGTGGAATTAAATGATAATAAATATCAATATCAAAAAAAGAATTGAAGCAGAAAAAAACATATGGTACATTTATTGAGTTAGAAGAACAGAACTGAAAACAACACGGACTAACTATTGGTAGATGAAAGTAACTATAGATATAGAGGATAAAGAATGAAAAGAAAGATTGTAATAGCCATTTTATGTGCGGCGGTGTCAATGGGAACCGTTGGATGTGGAAACAGTACGGCATCCGCCAAGAAAACACAGACGCAGACAGATAAAAAGAAGATTCCAAAAGTGAAAATTCCGAAAAATCCAGTGAAGAAAAGCAAAGCCGCGATATATTTGCGATGGATACGTATATGACGGTAACAGCATATGGAGAGCATGCATCTGAAGCAGTAGATAAAGCTGAGACAGAGATCAAACGGCTGGATGAAATGTTGTCTACCGGAAATGAAAACAGTGAAGTGTACAAATTAAATCAAAACGGGGAAGCGGTTGTTTCGGATGACACGGCGTACTTGTATGAACGCTCTGAAAAAATATATAAACAGACAAAAGGAGTATTTGACATATCCATCTACCCGGTCATGGATGCATGGGGATTTACAACGGAGAATTACCGGATCCCTGCGGAGGATGAACTGAGTGCGTTACTGAAGAATGTAGATGCATCGAAGATCCAATATGACAAAAAGACAAAAAAAATCACGTTGCCCAAGAATGTGAAAATTGATTTCGGAGGCATTGCGAAGGGATATACATCTTCAAGGATTATGCAGATTTATAAAAAGTGTGGTGTGACGAGCGGCCTGGTAAGTCTTGGAGGAAATGTACAGCTTCTTGGTGCAAAACCAGATGGAAGTGCATGGAAGGTTGCGGTAGAAAGTCCGGATGAAGACGGAAATTATCTTGGAATCCTGCAGGCAAAGGACAAGGCGGTTATTACATCGGGTGGATATGAGAGATACTTTGAAAAAAACGGGAAGAAATATCACCATATTATTGATCCGGCTACCGGCTATCCGGCAGAGAACGGACTGACTTCGGTGACAATCGTAAGTGATGATGGAACACTTGCGGATGGATTATCTACTTCGCTTTTTATCATGGGAAAAGAGAAAGCAGAGAAATTCTGGAAGAAGTATAGCGATAAATTTGATGTGATCCTGCTTACGGATGACGATCAATTATATGTATCAGAAGGAATTGCGGATGATTTTCAATCGGATTATAAGGTAAACATAATGAAAAAGTAGAGGTGGAAGACATGGATAAAGAAAAAGTGATCAAAAAAATAAAACAGGGTGCACCGGCTACCTCGGCGATTGTAGTTGCAGCCTGTATCGGGGTGTCATTAAGCGGCTATCAGGCACCGGTTTATGAAGCTCAGGCGCAGACGAAAGAGACAAAGACAACGGATGCCGATGAAGCGAAGAAGACAGAAAGCAAGGCAAAAGGTTCTTTTGATCTGGCAGACGGAATCTATAAAGGAACAGGAACCGGTTATGCCGGCGAGGTGACTGTTGCGGTAACGATCAAAGATAAACAGATTACGGCAATCGATATCTTAAGTTCTTCGGACGATGCAGCATTCTTTAACCGTGCAAAAGCAGTGATAGACAGGATCATTGCAGGGCAGACTCTGGATGTGGATGTGGTGTCTGGCGCAACATTTAGCTCTAATGGTATTATCAGTGCAGTGAAGAATGCATTGACAGGAGAAAAAGACAGTGGAGAGACGGGAGAATCCCAGTCCGGAAATGCAGCGGCACAGGGAAGTACACTGTCACTGGCTGACGTACAGGATGCGGCAGCATATAAAGATGGAACCTATTATGGAACAGGAACCGGATTCGGAGGAACTTTGAAAGTTAAGGTTGTGATCAGCGGAGGAAAGATTGCGTCTGTTGAGGTTGTGGAGAATCATGATGACAGCAGTTATCTGAATCGTGCAAAAGCATTGATCGGCAATATTATTTCATCGCAGAGTACAAATGTAGATGTAATCTCCGGTGCGACTTACAGTTCGAACGGAATCAAGAGTGCGGTAAGAGACGCACTCCGTCAGGCTGCAGTAAGCGGAAATTCACAGTCTGTAAATACGAAGACGGAAGATACTTCTAAGACAGAAGACAATACGACTGTTAAAGGCAATTTCCCATATAAAGAAGGTATTTATTACGGAACGGCAGAAGGATACAACGGAGAGATAGAAGTAGCGGTGGTTCTTCAGGATAAATCAATCAAGGCAGTGCTCGTAACAAAGAATCATGATGATGAAAAATTCTTTAACCGTGCAATGGATGTAGTAAAAAATATTATGAAAAAACAGAGTACGGATGTGGACGTAGTATCCGGAGCAACTTACAGTTCAAATGGTCTTATAAATGCAGTGAAGAATGCATTAAAAGAAGCAGAAAAGGTAACAAACGGACAGACAACGGAACCAGATAAAGAAAAAGCTGATACTTCAGAACTTGAAAAAGTGATGAAAGAAGCAGAAGAACTGAAACAAGAGGATTATACGGAAGCAACCTATGCGGTTCTTAAGACCAGAATGGAAGATGCACAGAAGCTGCTTGATACAGATAAGACAGAGATCAGTCAGGAAGATGTAGACCAGGCTCTTGAGAATCTGAACCAGGCACTGGCACTGCTGGAGAAAAAAGACGATGGCGAAGATGATACTACAGTATATAAAAATGGTATCTATGAAGGACGTGCGCTGTGCAGACCAGATGAAGATGAAGATTTCACGGCCTATAATCTGACATTGAAAGTGACGGTGCGGGATGACAAGATCGTTGCTGTTACCGATGTAAAAGGGGACGGAGATTCATCAAATGACAGATATATCCTCCGCGCGGCAAACGGAACATCAAGTAAAAAAGGTGTGACAAGCCAGCTGATCGAGAAAGGTAATACAGAAGGAATTGATGCAGTATCGGGTGCAACCTGCACTTCAAAAGCAATCCTGGATGCGTGTGAGAACGCATTGCTTTCTGCAAAAAGACAGTAAAAAGAGACTGAGTTAAAGGAGAGAGAAGAATGAGAGAATTCTGGATGCGCCTGATGAGCCTTGTAGTGATCGTCGGGTTGATATTGGGATATAATTCCGTGCTGGAAGCCAGAGCAAAAGATGAGGAAATTGCAAAACTGAATGCCAAAATCGAAAATACGGAAAGTTTAGAAGATGAGGATTCAAAAAACGGTTCTTATAAAGACGGAACATATACCGGAGAAGCGGATGGATTTGGTGGAACTGTTAAAGTGGAAGTAATAGTAAAAAAGCAGAAGATTAAGGAAATAAATATTGTCTCTGCTGACGGAGAAGATGGTTCTTATCTGACTATGGCGAAAGATATTATACCGAAGATTCTGGATGCGCAAAGTGCAGAAGTAGATACGATCAGTGGTGCGACTTTCAGTTCTACAGGAATTAAGAATGCGACAAAACAGGCATTAGAAAAGGCGGTAAAATAAATGAATGCAAAACAATTGAAAAAGATACATATATGGATAAGGGCAATCATCCAATTGCTGTATTTTATCTTTATTCCGTCGGTATACACGGCAGCATTTGCAGGTGTGAAATATATATTTACACAGATTGGCGCAGGCGAAAAAGTGGCGCTGACATCATTTGTTACTGTACTTATTGTGGTGTGTATATATACTGCTGTTTTCGGAAGATTCTTTTGTGGATTCGCCTGTGCATTTGGAAGTCTTGGCGATGGAGTGAATGCATTATACAGACTGATCTGCAAAAAGATGAAAAAGAAACCGGTGCAGATTCCGGACCGGATTGCAGACAGACTTGTATATCTGAAATATGTGATTCTGGCAATCATCGTATTTATGTGTTATGGCGGTGTATACAATAAAGCGCAGGGAACAAGTCCGTGGGATGTATTTTCCATGATACATGCAGGAAATTTTAAACTGAATGGATATCTCATAGGGCTGGTCATTCTGGTGCTTCTGATTGTCGGAATGTGTCTGGAGGAAAGATTTTTCTGCAGAAATTTCTGCCCGATGGGAGCTGTATTCTCACTGGTTCCGGTGTTACCGACATTTGCACTTCACAGAGACCGGGAATCCTGCATTCCAAAGTGCAGTGCATGTTCCAGAAAATGTCCGGCGAATATCGGACTTCCGACGGACGGTTCCTGGAAAGTAGAAGGTGACTGTTTCCAGTGCCAGAAATGTATAGATACATGTCCGAAGAAGAATATTCACTGCGGAGTGAAAAAGATCAGAGGCAATGAAATATGGTTTACAATCTTAAGAGCTTTGATATTACTTGGATTATGTATCTGGCTTGGCGTATAAAATAACATAACATGCAGACGTGTGTGGAAAACGCACATGTCTGATTAGTAAAATTTTTTTGATTATAAGTTAGAAAATACTAACTTAATAATAAATATTTTCATTAAGGAGGCTTTTATGAAAAAGAAAGAAATGAAGACAAAAGTAATGGCAGTTGCGATGTCGGCGACCATGGCAGCCAGCATTTGTCCGGCGGTACCGGCGATGGCGGTAACGAAAGATCAGGTGGCAAAAGATGGAACATATACGAAGACTGCACATGTCACAAGAACAGAGGATGATGATGAAGATGAATGGAATGAATATGATGTCCGAGTAGCCTTGACTGTAAAAGATGGAAAGTTTTCTGATATTGTAGTAACTCCGGAAAATGGCTATGAGTCTGGTAACGATTCATATTTTAACAAAGCATATTCTAAATCAAAGGGAATAAAATCAAAATTAGCTGGTCAGTCAGCAACAGAAGATACAATTAATAGTTGGGATACCGTATCTACTGCAACAAGATCATCTGATGCCATAAAAAAAGCGGCATTAGAAGCAATCCAGTCAGCACCAGAAGCAAGTACAGCAGCAACTGTAGATACAGCAGCTCTGGAAGCTTCAATTACGAAAGCAAAAGCATTAAAAGAAAGTGATTACACAGCTGAGACATGGAATACGTTAAAGACAGCACTTGCGTCTGCAGAGACAGCACTCGCTGAAAAGAAATCTCAGGATACAGTCGATGCAGACGAAAAAAAATCTTGATAGTGCAATTGATAACTTGAAAGCAGCAGTAAAAGAAGAATATAAATATGTCTATGCAGGACTTAGCTGGGCGGAATACTGGGCAGCAGAAGGAGTACAGGCAGCAGGAGACAGTTCATCATCAGGTGAAGCTGATAAAAAAGGGAGCTGGATAAAGGAGCTTTTGATGTCGTAACACGTGCAACCGTGAATCATGGACTTCACAGAGGAAGTTATCAGTGCGCAGCAACCATAGAGGCTGAAAACGGGAAATCTTATGAGGTCTCATATTGGACAGCGTCAGATAAAGCTGTTCTGACAAATGGAAAGACGATTACATTTAATCGTGGAGCAATCACGGAAGAAGATGGAACAACAACGAAGATGGTAAAATATGATGTTACAGGTCTGAAATATGTACCGGTAAAAGTAGCATCAGAAGATTATGAAGCGTTCTGCAAGGCATATAAAGTTGTAGAAAATGGCGGAGAACTTGCAGGAGGATTTGCAGAAAATAAACTGCAGTCATACAGTGGTCTGAAAGCAGAAGTTACAGCAGATACAAACGGACTTAAGACAGCAACCAGGAATGCAGATGGAACATTCAGTTTTTCTGCAAAAGAAGCCGGAACAGGTTCCGGTATTGAAGGACAGGAATTAAAAACAGCACCATCCGCAGAAGAAGCAGGACTTACAGTAAAAGAAGCAAATGGTTCTTATGGAGAATTCTTAAGGGTAGATCTGACAGGTAATTACGGAGATCTCGGAGCCAATATGCAGAGTGTAAAATGGACATACTATGGAGACGACAGTACATACACAAATGCAAAAGCAACATATGGAACAAAATTTGCAGCAGATAACTGGATGCATAAATCAATGGGGGTTCAGCTTGGCCTTACCAAATCACTTCGTTGTACATTGCCGGAAGGAACAGATGGAACAGGATACTGGACAATTACAATTTCAGCACTGGGGTATAAAGATGTAACATATAATTTCCAGGCAACAGATGAAAACATCGTAAAAGACGCAAAAGAAGAGATCAGTACAACAAATCTGGAAGCAGCAATTAAGAAAGCCGAAAGTCTGACGGAATCAGATTATACGGCCGACAGCTGGGCGGCAATGCAGACAGAGCTTCAGGAAGCAAAAGATGAATTAAAAACACCGCATTCACAGGCAACAGTAGATGAGGCAGCCAGTCATCTGAATGCAGCAATCGAGGCACTTGCAAAAGCAGAGAAAAAAGAGACTTATGTTCTCATGAACATCCCATACGCAGCATTCTACAGATCAGAGACAACAAACAATGATGTGGATGTTGACGTATTTACTTCAGCAACGAAGAACAAGACACGTACTACAGGACTTGCAGGTGGTTCTTATCATGAAAATGCAGATGGATCACAGATTGATGGTATTACATTTGCTGTGAAAGTAGATACTTCAGTAGATCTTACAAAATACAAAGAAGTAAAAGATACGGATAAAGTTGATATTACAGTAACGAACCGTGGACAGACATCTACCACAACATTAGAAGGAAAAGATACACTTTTTGAAAACGAGACATATGCATACTATCCATTGACAGAGGCTCCTGCAAATTACAAAGAAGTTTCTATGGACAAGGATGGAAAACTTGTATTCAGCGAGGTTAAAGGAAAGAAAGCAGAAGTTCTGACAGGTGTTACGGCAGAATTGTTAACACAGTCTTCTTATGGAGATTACCAGCTCAATCTGGACGGACTTCCGGAAGATAAGATTGCATCTTCTAATGTAAATGCAGTCGTTGTAAAGACAACAGATGGAACTGCCTATGGTATGCGTCATCTGGAGAACATCTGGAGAGGAAATGAGCTCGCTTGGAGTACCGGATATACAGAGTCAGTACATGGTTGCCCGACATCTTCAGCGCATTATGCATCTATGATGGGCAAGACGATTGACAGTATTGAATATTATACAACAAATGGTCTATATACAATTGATGTTAATGATCTTTATGTCCCTGTAAAATTTGCAAAAACAGAGGATGCTGTTAAGGTTGCAGATGCAGATATTTCTGCTGGTAAGACGGCGATAGAGCTGAATCTTAGGGATGATTTTGATCCGGAATACACCGTTGAAGGATTGAATGTGAAAGTAGAAGGCAATGTATTAACATTTAAAGCAGATTCTTCAATTAATCCGGGGAAATATACACTTACAGTAAAAGATAAAAATGGAAAATATGCAGATTTGAAAACAACATTCATTCTGTCAACAACAGATATGCCGGCAACATATGATGCAGATAACAAAAAGCTTACAGTGGCAGAAAACAGTAATGAGGAAGCATTCAATACTTATATCGGAAATATTACATCTGTAAATGTGAACGGCACCGATTATGCAGCAAGTGGAAGAGGTTCTGTAAAGATTATTGATAAAGACGGAACGCTGGTGACAGATGCAGCACCATTTAAAGATGCGGCGGTCGGAACAGAATTCCAGATCACGGTTACATCAACTGGTTATACAACACCTCTTACATTTACATACAAAGTTCCGGGAGAAACTCCGGCGCCATCTGAAGTAGATACAACGAAACTTGCAGCAGCAATTGAAAAGGCAGAAGGATTAAACGAATCAGATTATACAAAAGACAGCTGGAAAGCACTTCAGTCAGAGCTGACAAAAGCGAAATCTGCACTGGAAGCAAAAGAGAGCCAGGATACAGTTGATAAAGCAGCAGATAGCCTGAACAAAGCAATCGACGCACTGGAAGCAGCGACACCGGATGAGCCGACGAAAGAAGTATCAACAGATGCACTTGAAAAAGCAATTAAAGCAGCAGGTGCTTTAAAAGAATCAGATTATACAGCAGACAGCTGGAAAGCACTTCAGTCAGCACTGGCTGAGGCTGACACAGCACTGAAAGAAAAGAAAAATCAGGATACAGTTGATAAAGCAACTGAGAAGCTGAATAAAGCAATCAGTGCACTTGTGAAAAAGGATGCAGGACAGAAAGTTAACGGTACAAATGGAACAACCGGTACATCAGGCAAATCCGGTAAGACAGGATCCACATTGAATACGAAGAGTGGAAAAGCTGCGAAGACCGGAGATCCATCAAGCATGTTTGCGTGGTTAGGACTTGCAGTAACATCTCTCGGAGCCGGAATCGGAGGATTCTCACTTAAGAGAAAGAAAAGAGAAGATGAAGAATAGTATGAGTTGTATAAAACAACAAATTACAGATTAGAGTAACTTAAGAAAAAGTACCCATGGTAACAT
>ADJS01009735.1_pt1 | contig 12178 bp, 9 predicted proteins | sample 268128 | NCBI WGS metagenome assembly ADJS01 (sample SAMN00007486, study PRJNA43253) | human gut metagenome | isolation source: feces sample TS28 | reverse complement strand
TACGACCTGACTGCCGTCCATGCCCTTCCAGTTGAAGTAGTGGTAGGGGAACGGATCGCCCTCGTTGTAGCTCCAGAAGATTTTCTGCGTGACCAGATACTTTACGCCGCAGCTTGCCAGCAGCTGGGGCAGCACAGCGGAATAGCCGAAGGTATCCGGCAGCCAAAGCATCTTGCTGTCCACGCCGAACTCTTCTTTATAGAACCGCTTGCCGAGGACCAGCTGCCGCACGAGCGCTTCGCCCGACGGCATATTCGTGTCCGGCTCGACATACATTGCGCCCTCGGCGATCCATCGGCCGTCTTTTACGGCCTGTTTGATGCGAGCATATAGCTCCGGGTAGTGTTCGCGGCACATCTCGTAGGCGGCGGGCTGGCTCTGGATATAGCGGTACTCGGGGTAGCGGTCCAACAGGCGCAGCTGCGCGGCAAAGGTGCGGGCGGTCTTGCGGTGGGTCTCGGCCATCGGCCACAGCCATGCCAGATCAAGGTGAGAGTTACCGATGGCGGCCATCAGCGGCGCGGTGCTGCCGTTGTGGGCCTGCATCAGCGGGCGCAGGGCAGCGCGGGCTTTGCGGTAGCTCTCGTCCCGGGCGGCGGGCGGCTGCTCAAAGTCCACAATGCGGGTGTATTCTTCGAGGCCGTCGGCGATTTTGGCCGCCCGCAGCGAATCCTCGGGGAGTTCGTCCATCAGCATGAGCAGGGTGGATACGTCCATCCACAGCTGGTAGGCGTCCTCGTTCCAGACGCCGAAGGTGCTGCGGCCCACCCGGGTGCGGCTGCCCTCGGCCTTGGGGTCTCCCAGCGTGCCGGGCAGCACGGGGCCGGTGCAGCAGCCACCCACATCGGGGAAATAGTGTCCGGCGTAGACCTCAAACAGCAGGTCAAACTTCTGCCCCGGTTCAGCGCAGCGGGTCAGCACATTATCGCTGATATAGTGGTGCGGCACACTGACCCACTCGGCACGACGGGTGCCGAAAGCCTGTCCGTTGACGAACAGCGTGGCCTCGCCGCCCATATCCAGCGACATGGCCACGGCCTTGCCTGCGGTTTCTTCCGGCAGCGTGACCGTAGCGCGCAGCCACAGATATTCCCAGGTGTGCCCCCAGACCGTGCCCACCGGCACAGGGCGGAAGCCGCCGTTCACCGCCTGTTCGGGCGTCAGGTGGTCCATCGTGGTAAAGCCCTCAAAGGCGATTTCCCCCTCTGGGTGGTAGAAGTCCTGCGCCAGCACGCGCTGCCAGTGCGCAATCCGATCCTTATATTCGGAATGAAGTAATTCCATGGTATGCCCCCTTACAAGTTTTGAACAAATGCAGTCAAAGTGTTTCATGCTGGAAACCTGATTTGCGTTGTGCTACAATCTAAATGCGCACAGCGCGCCTTGAGTTTAGCATACTCGTCTGCCGGGCAGTGTGCAATTCACAAATCCGTACTTTACCGGTAAAATTTCGACTTTTGCGTGGTTTTTTATGAATTTTGGGGACACACATCGGATTTTTGTACCGAAAAATCAAGTTTTTGACTTGACGCCGGTGTATGGAAACGGTCACACTTATAGATGTATTATAGTATAAATCGACCACTGCAGCCCACAGCGTTCTATAAATACAATAAATATAAAAAAGGAAGTCCTCCATGCGTAAGCTTCAAACGTTCTGGCAGAACCTGCATCTGCGGGCGAAATTTCTGCTGATTTTGCTGGTTGGCATCGTCATCATCGGCGTGGACGCCATTGCGACGCTGCTGATTCCGCTGCGCGCCTACGACGAGCAGCTGTACGAGAGCAGCTCCCAGATGATCTCCCTTTATGCCGAGCAGATCAAGCACGAGATGAAAAACTATGAGGATATCAGCTACCGCATCCTGACGGATTCCTCGCTGCAGGAGAATCTGGCCATCATAAAAGATGCTTCCCCCGGCACGCTGACCTGGATTGACGCACAGCGCAACGTCGCCAGCCGCGCGGCGTATTACAGCCTATGGTTCTCCAACACGGTCAGCTTTCAGCTGCGCACGTCGCGGGGCACCACATACAGCCACTTTTTCCGGGCGTCCAGCGGCGCGAACGAGCTGACCGATGAGCGCATGACCGCAGCTGCCTGGCGGCAGGGCCGGTTCATCTGGCTGACCGAGGAGAACGGCGACGCCTCCCGTCTGTTTCTGGTGCGCGAGATCCGCGAGATGGAGAACATGACGCTGGACAACCTCGGCTATATGCTCATCGAGGTAGATTTTCCCTCGTTGGTCGAGCAGTACAGCCAGGCCATGGGCAGTCTGGGCGTAGAGCCGCGCTGTGCAGTCTATAATAAAGGGATCTGCCTGTACGCCAGTGACGATGGCATCCGTGCGCTGGGCATGGGCGAGGACGGCTACACCTATATGAAATCCGACGGCAAGCCGGTTCTCTGCGTGCGGTACACCGCCACCAACGGGCTGAAATATGTAACTCTGGTGGATTACAGCGGCATCCGCACCACAACGCTGGCTGCGGTCAGCGTCACCATCCTCTGCATCCTGGGGGCGGCGCTGCTGGTCGTAGCCGTCAGCACCGGGCTGATCAACAGCATTCTGGTTCATTTTCAGGTGTTGATGCAGAAATTCGACGCCTTTGCCATCAGCGGCGAGCCGATCTCCCCCCAGGAGAGTGCCTGCTACAAAGACCGTTTTGACGAGATCGGCGATTTGCACCGCGGCTTTGACTGGATGACCCGCGAATGGACCCGCGTCAACCACGAAAAAGAAGAACAGCAGCACCTTTTGCAGGAAAAGCAGATGCAGCAGCTGCGCGCCCAGGTGCGCCCGCACTTCCTATACAATACGCTGGAATCCATCTACTGCCTGGCGCAGAACTCCGGCGACAAGCGCATTGCCGTTATGACCTCGTCGCTGGGAAAACTGCTGCGCACCTCGCTCAACGACAAGCGCGACGTCGTCACCGTGCGGGAGGATCTGCAGACCGTGCGCGACTACCTGAGCATCCAGGAGATACGCTACGGCGAGCGTTTGCAGGTGGAGTACGCCGTGGACGATGCCGTCATGCCCTGCCACATCCCGGCCATGACCGTGCAGCCGCTGGTGGAAAACGCCATCCACCACGCCGCCGAGCATATGCTGGACACCTGCATTATCCGCATCAGCGGCAATGTAGTTCCGGACGGCATAGACGTTATCGTGCAGGACAACGGTCCCGGCATCGACGAGGATATTCTGACCAAGCTGGAAAGCGGCGAGGTCCAGCCCGAGGGGCTTGGTATCGGGCTGCGCAACATCCACAAGCGTGTACAGCACACCTTTGGCAAAGAGTACGGCCTGCGCATCCGCTGCGAGGACGGCTGCACGCAGATTATCATCCATCTGCCGGATACAAGGCTGGAGAAACCTGAAACACCCCGGGCGGATTCCTAAACGCCCCGCGGTACAGGAGAGAAGAAGGGAGAACACCGTGTACAAACTGTTATTGGTCGATGATGAACCCATCATACGCGAGGGATTGGAGCGGATGATCGACTGGGAAAAGCTGAGCTTGAAAATGACAGCCTCCTGCCCGAACGCCATTGCCGCGCTGGACAGCATGACCGACGATATGCCCGATATCCTGCTGACAGACATCCGCCTGCCGGGCATGACCGGCCTGGAACTGGTGCAGCGTGCCGTGGCCCTGCACCCGATGCTGCAATGTATCGTGCTGTCGGGGTATGATACCTTCCAGTACGCGCAAGAGGCGCTCAAATACGGTGTCATCGAGTATCTGCTTAAGCCCTGCGATCAGGAGGAATTGGAGAACGCCTTGCGCCGTGCTTGCACGAACATTGACAAAAACCGCAAAAAGGTTTTGTATCTCTATGATGAGCGTCGCCAGCGCATCAAATCGCTGGTGGACAGCTTCAACGCCCTGCGGGAGAGCGGCCTGAATGCCGACCAGATCAAGCGTCAGGTTGGCGAGCTGGTCAAAACAGTGGAAGACCCCAGCCTTTTGCAGGAAACGCTGATCGCCGTTGTGACCGGCAGCATGGGCAGCGGCCAGACCGAGTGGGGTATGAATGTCATCACCGATGCACTGCGCGACCGTGAATCGCTGGAAGACCTCATCGTGCGCAGCCTGCTGCGCCTACGCAAGGAGGGCGGTGCTGCCCGCAGCAATGATTTTGTGCAGCAGATGCTTGCCTATATGAACGCCCACTATGCCGACGAGGCGCTGTCCCTGCAATATATTGCCGACAATGTAGTATATATGAACGCCGACTACATCGGCCGCGAGTTCACCCGCTCTGTGGGGCAGAAATTCAGCAGCCAGCTTTTGAGCATCCGCATGGAACACGCCAAGCTGCTGATACGCAGTGATCCCTCGCTGCACAGCTACGAAATTGCCGAGAAAGTCGGCCTGGGCGAGAACCCGCACTATTTCAGCCAGCTGTTCCGCAAATACACCGGCATGACTCCCAAGGACTACCGCAAGCAGCTGGACGAGCAGACCGGGCAAGGGTAAACCCGCACCGCCCACCCAAAAGCCGCCGATCTCCGGCGGTTTTTCTGTTTTTTCTGGGTACATCCCGGAAAAACATACCAAAAAATCGAAAAAGTGAATTCAGTTTCGCAAAACTTTTGGCTATAATGATGACAACAAAAGGAAACACATGGAGGTGCTTCACATGAAAAAGAAACAAGTACTCGCAACCCTATGCGCCGGTATGATGGTCGCCAGCGTTGCCACCGGCTGCGGCTCTGCTGCCGATTCCGCCGCGGATTCCACCGCAGCTTCCACTGACAGCACGAATGCCAGCACCGAGGCTTCTTCCGCCAGCACGACGGCGGACGGCAAGACCCAGCTGAACATCCTGTGGTGGGGTTCTCAGACCCGCCATGAGCTGACCACCCAGATGCTGGAGAAATTCCAGGAAGAGAACCCCGACATTGAAGTCGTGATGGACTACTCCGACTGGGACGGCTACTGGACCAAGCTGCCCGCCCAGGTCGCCGGCGGCCAGACCCCCGACGTTTTCCAGATGGACTACGCCAAGCTGGCACAGTACGTTGAAAACGGCGTTATGGCACCGCTGGATGATTACGTTGCCGACGGCAGCCTTGACCTGAGCAACGTTGCCCAGAGCGTCATTGACTCCGGCTCGATCGACGGCAAGCTGTACGCCGTCTCCACCGGCACGAACGCCCCCGTCATGCTGTACCGCAAAGACATCCTGGATGACCTGGGCATCGAGATGCCGATGAACCCGACGATGAGCGAGTATACCGACATTTCCAAGAAAGTCTATGAGGCCACCGGCCTGCGCGATACTTTCGTGACCAGCTGCTCTGCGGATAACCTGCGTTTCCGCCTGCGCAACTACGGCATGAACCTTTACAATGACGACGCTTCTGCCCTGGGCTTCGACGATCCGAAGTACATCGTGGATATGTGGCAGCTGGCACTGGATTCTCAGAACGAGGGCTGGGGTCTGATGATCGGTGAAGAGACCGCCACCACTGCCTTTGACTCGATGGTCATGGACTCCTGGAGCCGCTACCAGAACTCCAATGAGCTGCAGGCTTACCGCGATGCTACCGGCAAGGACATCAGCATGGTCATGATTCCCAACACCGATGACGCCACCGCTTCCGCCACCTATCTGAAGCCCGCCATGTTCTGGTGCGTTGCTGCAGACAGCGATGTCAAGGACGCCGCGGTTCGCTTCATCAACTACTTCGCCAATGACACCAGCTGCTACGATATCGTTGGTATCGAGCGCGCCGTTCCCATCTCCTCTGAGATGCGCGAGTATGTCGCCCCCATCTGGACGAGGTCGGCAAGCAGGTCGTTGAGTTTGTTGACTACGTCAGCCAGCCCAACATGGCTTCCCCGCTGATGAACCCCGACCCGGCAAAGCACTCCGAGATCTCTGACCTGCTGAGCCAGTACTCCGACCAGGTCCGCTACGGCGAGATCACCGACCTGCCCACTGCTGCCCAGCAGTTCATGGACGAAGCAAACGCCATCCTGGCCAGCGCTGAGTAAGATTTGATTTTCTTCCTTATCCCCTTCTTCTTTTAAAAGTTTTCTTCTCCTTGATCGCGTCGGAGGTCTTTCCCTTCGGCGCGATTCTTTGAATCACCCCACATTCCATGAAAGGAGCCATTGCCATGAAAAAGAAAGACGGCTTTTCCCACAAGCTCGGCAGCTGGCTTGATCGGGACAATGTTGCAGGCTATGTCTTTATTCTCCCCTTTATCATCGGTCTGATCGTGTTCACTGCCATTCCCTTTTTCACCTCGCTGTACCTGGCCTTCACCAACTACAACATCCTGTCCGCCCCCAAGTGGGTGGGCCTTGACAACTTCAAGAAGATGTTCTTGGAGGATGATCTGTTCTGGACGTCCTTCAAAGTCACTTTCAAGTTTGCACTGATCCAGGTGCCCATCAAGCTGACGGTCGCACTGCTCGTCGCGCTGGTGCTGTCCCGCTCTACCCGACTGACCAGCTTCTACCGCGCCGCGTTCTACATTCCCTCCCTGATGGGCGGCAGCGTTGCCATCGCCCTGCTGTGGAAGCAGCTGTTCTCCCCCAAGGGCGTTATCAACCAGATGCTGGGCTTCTTCGGCCTGCCGGACAGCACCGCCTGGCTGGGCAACCCCAAGACCGCGCTGGGCACCCTGATTGCCCTGGGCGTGTGGCAGTTCGGCTCCTCGATGCTGATTTTCCTGGCCGCCATCAAGAACATTCCCCAGAGTTACCACGAGGCCGCCATCGTGGACGGTGCCGGCCCTGTGCGCCGCTTCTTCTCCATCACACTGCCGATGCTGACCCCCATCATCTTCTTCAACCTCATCAACCAGGTCATCGGCGCGTTTCAGGCGTTCAACTCCAGCTACCTCATCACCGGCGGCAAGCCGCTGAACACGACCCTGTACTACGGTGTCTACCTGTACAACAAGGCCTTCAACCAATTTGAGATGGGCTACGGCAGCGCCATGGCATGGTTCATGCTGTTGATCATCGCCTTCTTCACGGCTTTGATCTTCCGCTCTTCCAGCGCGTGGGTCTACTATGAATCGGAAGGACGGTAATTGACTATGTTGATGAAATACATTTCCCCCAGTATGTCTCGTCGGCGTGCGGTCAGTACCACCATCTACCATGTGCTGATGCTGCTTGTCAGCTTCCTGATGCTCTACCCGGTGCTGTGGCTGATTGCCTCGTCCTTCAAGCCCAACGGTGATATCTTTACCACCGCCACCTCCCTTATCCCTGCCCAGTCCACGCTGGAACACTACATCAAGGGCTGGCAGGGTTTTGGCGGCTACACCTTCACGGTGTTCTTCAAGAACTCGCTGTTCGTCGCCATTCTTTCCGCCATCGGCATGACGATTTCCTCGGCGCTCGTCGCCTTTGGTCTGGCGCGCATCCGCTTCAAGGGCCGCAACGTCTGGTTCGTGCTGATGATCATTACGATGATGCTGCCCGGTCAGGTCATGATGATCCCCCGCTTTGTCCTGTTCAACAAAATGGGCTGGGTCGGCAGCTATCTGCCGATGATCGTACCGTCTTTCTTTGCCAGCGGCTTCAACATCTTCCTCATCATGCAGTTCATCCGCGGCATCCCCCGCGATATGGACGAGGCCGCCAAGATCGACGGCTGCAGCTGGTACGGCGTTTTCTTCCGCATCATCGTCCCGATGATTGTGCCCTCTCTCGTCACTGTCGGCGTGCTGACCTTCATGGGCAGCTGGGAAGATTTCATGGGTGCGCTGCTCTACTTGAACAAGCCCGCCACTTACACCGTTGCCTACGCTTTGAAGATGTTCAACGACAGCTCGATGTCTGACTACGGCGCAACATTTGCCATGTCCACTGCCTCCCTTGTCCCGGTGCTGACTCTCTTCTTCTTCTTCCAGAAGAACCTTGTCGAGGGTATCTCCATTCAGGGTCTGAAAGGCTGAGTTTTCCACATTTCAACAAGGAGAATTTGCGTATGTTCTGTATCGACAGACTTCCCGCCATCCCACTGGTGGCGTCTGACCCCTACCTTTCCATCTGGATGCCCGCGGACACGATGACCCAGACCGACACCTGCCATTGGAGCGGCCCGGCCAAGCCCATCCGCGGTGTGCTGACCGTGGACGGTGCTGCCTGCCGTTTCCTGGGCGAGGGTGCAGAGCCGGAGGCCGCGCTGACCGAACTGAAAGTCACGGCCACCCGCACCCGCTTTGTCAGCGAGTTTGGCGGCGTGCAGCTCGAAACTACCTTTGCCACTCCCGCCCTGCCCGACGATTTGGATCTGCTGAGTATGCCCCTCACACTGGTCACATTCAGCGCCAAGGCCACCGACGGCAAGGCACACGACGTGCAGGTCAAGCTGCACCTGTCCGACAAGCTTTGCTATGACGGTGAGCTGCGCCCGAATATGATCGACGGCGCGTATACGCTGGGCACAAAGCAGACCGTCTACATCGGCCAGGAGACCCAGAAGCCGCTGAGCCACTCCGCTGACCACATCACGATCGACTGGGGCTACCTGTACCTGAGCGCCGACGGCGTTGTCAAGGCCGTCGGCGACGGCGTGCAGACCACCTGCAACCTGACCGTGGGCGGTGCGCCCGCGCAGGCCGTCATCGCCTATGACGATATTGCCTCCATCAACTACTTCGGCGATCTGTGCAAGGCATGGTATCGCCGTGATGGCCGCCAGATCACCGACGCCATCCTTTACGCCCAAAAGCACTTTGACGAGATCCTGCTGCGCTGCGCTGCCATGGATGAGACTGTCAGCAACGATGCCCAGAAAGCCGGCGGTCAGGACTACGAGGATATCGTCAACGCCGCCTGGCGGCACACCTTTGCCGCGCACAAGCTTATCGCCACGCCCAAGGGCGAGATGGCATTCCTCTCCAAGGAGAACGATTCCAACGGCTGCATCGGCACGGTGGATGTGAGCTACCCCTCCATCCCGCTGTTCCTGCACTACTGCCCCGAGCTCGTCAATGCCCTCTGCCGCCCGGTGCTGGAATTTGCCTCAATGCCGGTTTGGGACTGCGATTTTGCCCCGCATGATGTCGGCCGTTACCCGCTGGCCACCGGCCAGGTTTACGCTGCCCGCAAACCCATTGGCCGCACGGCCAGCCACCCGCCGTACTACCTGTACCCTGCCGGTACGGATGTGTGGGATCCGCGCTACCAGATGCCGGTGGAAGAGTGCGGTAATATGCTGATCATGCTGGAGGCCGCCCGCGCCTTTGGCGCGGACAAGGCACTGGCCGATCAGTACCGCTCGCTGCTGGACAACTGGGTCAAGTATCTGGTACAATATGGTGAGGACCCTGCCGAGCAGCTGTGCACCGACGACTTTGCCGGGCACCTGGCACACAACGTCAACCTGGCCGCCAAGGCCATTGTGGGCGTGGCCTGCTATGCCCGCCTGACCGGCGACGAGAGCTGCACCGCCCAGGCCAAGACGATGGCCGCCCACTTGCTGGAAAAAATCGGCGATAAGGGCAACACCCCGCTGACACTGGACGGCCAGGGCTGGAGCATGAAGTACAATCTGCTGTGGGACAAGGTGCTGCACCTCGGCCTGTTGCCCGACAGCTTCTACGCTGCCGAGACCGCCAGCTATCTGCCGCGCATCAACACCTACGGCCTGCCGCTGGATTCCCGCGCGGACTACACCAAGTCCGACTGGATCTGCTGGACCGCCCGCATGGCGGACGACCCGGCCGTGCGTGCCGCACTGATTGCGCCGGTTGCCAAAGAGCTGCACGAGACAACGTCCCGCGTACCGTTCTCTGACTGGTACGACACGAAAACGAATCGGCTCGTGGCCTTTATCGGCCGCAGCGTGCAGGGTGGACTGTTTGCACTGATGCTGTAATTTTCCCCTAGCCGCGCAGGGCAGACGTCCCGCGCGGCTGTTCGTGATTTGCAAGCGGCTTTACTCCGCAGCGGCGTACCTATGTGTACGCCCGCAGCCCGTTTGCCGCGCAAGGCGGGCGCACACGCAGGTGCGCCCCTACATATACCGAAGAGGAGGTTCCCCATGAGAATTTACGCGTTTGCTGATGAAGCATCCCCCGCCATCGACGGCCAGATTGCGGCGATGCGCCGCAATGGGCTGAACGGTCTGGAAATCCGCGGGGTAGACGGCGAGAACGTCTCCGCCATTTCCCTGGAAAAGGCCAAAGAGGTGCGCCGCAAGCTGGACGACGCGGGGCTGTGTACCTGGTCCATCGGCTCGCCCATCGGCAAGATCGATATTGAGACCGGCGATTTTGCCGCCCACCTTGAGCAGCTGCGCCACACGCTGGAAGTTGCCCAGGTACTGGGCGCAAAGCGGCTGCGGATGTTCTCCTTCTACATCCCCGTAGGCAAGGATCCCGCCGACTACCGCAATAGAGTCATCGATCAGGTGGGCGAAATGCTCCGCGTGGGCGAGGGAAGCGGCGTGCTGTTCTGCCACGAAAATGAGAAAGGCATCTACGGTGATATCGCCTCCCGTTGCCTTGACCTGCACAAAGCGTTCCCCCAGATGCGCGGCGTGTTCGACCCCGCCAACTATGTGCAGTGCGGCCAGGAGACGTGGAGCGCCTGGGAAGAACTGAACCCCTACATTGACTACCTGCATATCAAAGACGCATTGGCCGACGGCAGCGTTGTGCCCGCTGGCAAGGGTCTGGGCAACGTCAAGCGTATTCTGGACGCCTACCGCGCCCAGGGCGGTGAGGACGTGACCGTGGAACCGCACCTGCAAGTGTTTGAGGGACTGAAAGACCTGGAACAGGACGGCAATACCAGCCATGTGGGCGGCTACCGCTATCCCAGCAGCGATGCCGCCTTTGACGCCGCCTGCAACGCCCTGAAGGAGCTTTTGTAACATGGAACTGCATCTGCCGCCGAAACCACAGCCCGTCGTCGGCCCTGGGGAATTTCAATTTGCCGCCGTGGGGCTGGAACATGGCCACATCTACGGCATGACAAACGGTCTGCTGGAAGCCGGTGCAACACTGACCGCCGTTTGGGATGAAGACCCGGAAAAAGTTGCCGCCTACCGCCGCACTTTTCCCCAGGCACGGGCAGCGGCCAGCTTGGACGAGCTGCTGGCCGACCCGGATATTCAGCTTATCGCCAGTGCCGCCATCCCCAGCGAGCGCTGCCCCCTTGGCCTGCGGGTGATGGCCGCCGGGAAAGACTATTTTGTTGACAAAGCGCCAATGACGAGCCTGCCTCAGCTGGAAGCAGCCCGCCGCGCTGTGGCCGAGACTGGCCGCAAGTACATGGTCTACTACTCTGAACGGCTGCACAGCGAGGCCGCCACGCTGGCAGACTATCTTATCAAACAGAACACGATTGGCCGTGTGCTGCACGTTGAGGGCTTCGGCCCACACCGCTTGGGCGGCCCGCGCCCGGCCTGGTTTTACGAGAAAGCGCGGTACGGCGGCATTTTGTGCGATATCGGCAGCCACCAGCTGGAACAGTTTCTCTACTTTGCCGGGGTCGAGAATGTCGACATCACCTTTGCCCGCAAGGCCAACTACGCCCACCCCGCCACGCCGGAGTTTGAGGATTTCGGCGAATGTACCGCCACCGCCGCCAACGGCGTGAGCGGGTATTTTCGGGTAGACTGGTTCACGCCAGACGGCCTGCGCAACTGGGGCGATGGCCGGACGTTCATCACCGGCACAGACGGTTACATCGAGCTGCGCAAGTTCATCGATCTGGCCGCCGGCGAAAAGCGGGAGAACATGGTCTACTGGGCTAACCGGCAGGGTGAGTTCAGCACGAATGCCACCGGCAAGGTGGGCTGCCCTTTCTTTGGGCGGCTGATCCGCGACTGCATCGACCGCACCGAGACCGCCATGACCCAGGCTCACGCCTTTAGAGCTGCCGAGCTATGCTTGAAAGCCCAGCAGATGGCCGACCAATAAAAAACACAAATCCCCCTGCACGACAACGTGCAGGGGGATTTTGTGTTGTGCGTTATTCCGCGTCGATGACCAATCTGCCCTGCTCATCAAAATGCGCCGGGGAGATAAAGGCGATGCGATCATTGCCGGTGGCCTCGGTGCGGCCATGGTAGCAAATCATCAATTCGCCCGCCGTGGTGCGGAACATACAGTTGTGGCCGGTGCCGGTCACCTGTGCGCCGCGCTCCAAAATCGGGTTTTCGGGTGCTTTTGTGTAGGGGCCCAGC
>ADJS01003946.1_pt1 | contig 12187 bp, 11 predicted proteins | sample 268128 | NCBI WGS metagenome assembly ADJS01 (sample SAMN00007486, study PRJNA43253) | human gut metagenome | isolation source: feces sample TS28 | reverse complement strand
GGGGCTTGTTATATCCATTTAACTATGGAGGCATGTCTTTTAAAGTTTTACAGTACTAGACAGCGTTAAAATGATATCAAAAAAAAAGCATTCTGTCAATCAAAATATAAGCCTACACCTCACCGCCAATCTTCACGCGATAAACATGCATTATCTCTTCAAACGCGTATTTCAAAAACGTCTTCTGAAGAAACTTCCGTTCGCTGACTTATATGTTTTTAAAGCACTAATTCGATCTATCAACAGCAATTGTTCACGATCACGGCATCTGAAATAAAAAATTGCAGACCCCCCCGGTCAGAGAGGCCTGCAATAGAACATTGATTACTTATTTACCCGTGTAAGTGCAGGTACCACTACCAACAATATTCGCATTCAGAGACATCGTAAACCCAATCTTTGCAGTCGCCTTTGCAGTCACGGTCTCATTAAATTTATAAGTAGCACTTGTCAACTTACCACTATTTTTATCTATCTGGACTTCCAGCGTACCGGTCAGAGCAATATTGACAGAATCTTTATTCAATTTAATTTCAAGCTTTTCAGCCAGTTCGCCAATTGCCTTTACAATTGCATCAACCGTATTTACCGCACCATCCCTGGTAACAAAATACATGAATCCGTTTTTACCCCAAGATGGGTTGGCTTCACTTACATTTTTCAAATTGAACTTCATGACAATCTTGCCATTTTGTTCTTTCGGCGTTCCATTCAAAGATGCACCAGAAAGACTAAAAAGCTTATTATTAAAATTCTTCTGCGTCTGCTCTTTAAATACTTTCTCCACTTTCGGATCCAACTCTTTCAGGTTAAAAGAACCCGCCTTGGCCGTATCCAAAGTGACATTGGTCATCTTACCAGTGACCGTCGTTTTGGCAATTGCGCTGTTATAGAGCGCCATCGCCTCATTTGCATTCTTCGGAACTGCAATTCCATTTGCATCGGGCTTGTTGTCATCCGGTTTTTTGGTATCATCTGGTTTCTTCGTGTCATCCGGTTTCTGTGTGTCGTCAGGCTTCTGGCTGTCGCCCGGAGTCTGGCTTTCATTTGTCGCGCTCGGATCCTCATTCGTCGCGCTCGGATCGGTGTTCTCTGCGGGCGGAACCGTGTCGTCATTATTGACGCTCTCGTTCGCCGCCGGATTGTTGGAGGGATCCGTGGAGTTTTCATCTCCATTATCGCCGCCGCAGGCTGCAAGGGAGAAGACGAGCGCCAGCGCCATCATAAGCGCTAAGAGCTTGGTCAGGTTCTTTTTCATTGTGTAGTAGTACCCCTTTCTTAAAATAAAACATTTTTATCGGGGCGTGTTCCCACAAAGAATATGTATCACACGCTCCCTATTGCCGCACCGAGTGGTGCTGTCTACGAACACTAATTTACAGCAAACAGAATAAAAAGTCAATGGAAAATGCTACTTTTTTTGAATCAGCGTTCATCAATATTGACTTCATCGTAAAAAACAGCCCGCAATTGCTTGCAGGCTGTTTCTTGTTTAATGAATCGCTTAAACCAACTCTAAAAATCAGCTTCAGGCAGGCATCACAATTTTTTGGTTCACATGACCCTTTACATGCTGAATCGGAAGGATATAAGCTACCGTAATATCTTTAGCATCAATATGAATATCACTATTCCAAGTGGCACTCACAATTTTGCCCGTATTGTTATCAATTTTCACTGTAGCAGAAGCATTTTTGTAAGTCAGCTTAATATTCGATGTTTCATAATTAACCGGTACGCCCAACTCGGTAATTGCTTTGTCAACATCCCCCAGAACACCAATTAAATGGCCGACAGGACCTTTGTCCCAAGCGCTCTTAGCAGTATCAGTCTGCTCTTTCGCCTTCATGGTGATCGTTGTATATTTACCATCAGATTTGGCGGAAGCGCTACTCAAATCAGACGCTACCAGCTTGCTGTATGCGCCTGGCACGCCTTCTGAGGCACTGGAATTCTTGGATAGCGCGCTATTAATGTTCGAACTGAATCTGCTAACCAGATTTGCAATTGCTCCTTCGCCACTCAAATCTCCTACCAGAGAAAGAGTCTGCTTTTTCTGTGTCTTTGTCATCTTATCCGCCGCTGCTTTATAGAACTTAATGATCTCCGCTTTGTCATTAGAGGTCAAGCCCTTATCGGTATTCGCAGGCTTGGTTTCGGGCTTTCCTTCCGGCGTGGTGACTTTCTCGCCGCTCGGCGTTGTCACTTCCTCATTCGGCGTTGTGCCGCTCTCATCTGTTGCGCTCGGATCCTCATTCGTCGCGCTCGGGTCGGTGTTCTCTGCGGGCGGAACCGTGTCGTCATTATCGACACTCTCGTTCGCCGCCGGATTATTGGAGGGATCCGTGGAGTTTTCGTCTCCATTATCGCCACCACAAGCGGCAAGGGAGAACACGAGCGCCAGCGCCATCATGAGCGCCAAAAGCTTGGTCAGGTTCTTCTTCATTTGGTAAATTACCCCTTTCTGAAATACGGCGCTTTCTAATAAAGATAAAAGCCGATCGCGCCTGATTTGCACACTGCATAGAAATTATGTAGCAATGCAGACCTTAAGTATTTATAATTTACAACATGTTCACAAAAAAGTCAATAGAATATTCCTTCTGTAATTTTATGTTTTTATATAATATTTTTATTTTTAAATTGAAATTTTCTAAATGTAGAATAATGATATGTTTTCCAGGGTATCGGGCACAAATAAAAAATATGCCCAGTATGGCTCGCTTTCACACAGAAGATCCTTTTTAGCCTCCTTTCTTTTCGATATCCTGATTTTATGGTATAATAGCTTCAAACAAAATGTTTGAAGCATTGGAAAAATGCCTGTCGGCGCGAAACGCCTCCTGCCGCGATGCGGCAACGCCATTTGGGGCGAATCTATCAAAAAGCGAAGGAAAATTGTTCTTTTATGAGCACCATAAGGAGATCGATATAACATGATGAAAATGATATCCTGGAATGTGAATGGCATCCGGGCATGCGTATCAAAGGGCTTTCTCGACAGCATGCAAGCGATGGATGCAGATATCATCTGCCTACAGGAAACAAAAGTCCAAGCAGGGCAAATTGAGCTGGATGAGCCGCCGCTTACAAATTACCATCAATATTGGAACTATGCGCAGCGCAAGGGGTATTCCGGCACGGCGATCTTCACCAAGGAGGAACCGCGCTCCGTGCAGCTTGGGCTCGGCATCCCGGATCACGACACAGAAGGCCGCGTGATCACGCTGGAATTCGATGCGTTTTATCTTGTCACCGTTTACACGCCGAACGCGCAGGAGGAGCTGGCCCGCATCGACTACCGCATGGATTGGGAGAATGCCTTCCGCGCCCACCTCCAGAAGCTTGATGCGCAAAAGCCCGTTGTCTTTTGTGGCGACCTGAATGTGGCGCATCAGGAGATCGATTTAAAAAACCCAAAGCCCAACCGTGGGAAGGCTGGCTTTTCAGATGAAGAGCGGGGCAAGTTCAGCGAGCTGCTGGCTGCCGGCTTCACCGATACGTTTCGTTATTTATACCCGGATTTAACCGGAGCATATTCCTGGTGGTCCTATCGCTTTCATGCCAGGGAGAAAAACGCCGGCTGGCGCATCGATTATTTTTGCGTTTCCAACCGCATAGCCAACCGAATCAAGGAGGCCAAAATCCACACGGAAATCTATGGTTCCGACCACTGCCCGGTGGAATTATGCCTTGATCTATAGGTTTCATCTAGAAAGGAGTGCTTCAAGCATGGAAATTGGGGCTGTTTCCCAAGCCGTTATCCTGGTCACCAAAGCGACTACTGCCGCCGCCATGCGCAGCGGTTCCCTGCCCGTATTTGCGACTCCCGCGATGATCGCCCTGATGAGGAGGCCGCGTGCGCGTGTATCGCACCGTTCCTGAAAGAGGGAGAAACCACTGTAGGCACGAGCCTGAATATCAGCCACACATCGGCAACGCCTGTCGGCATGCATGTTTATGCCGAAGCGCGCCTGACCGCTGTGGAGGGGCGGAAGCTCTCCTTCCAAGTGCGCGCTTGGGATGATGCAGGGGAAGTCGGCGCGGGCACCCATGAACGCTTCCTCGTAAAGGAAGAAAAATTTGTTGCGAAAGCGCAGGCAAAAGGGGATAAAGCAGATTGAGTAAGCCGCTTTTTGACGCAGTTCTTTTTGACTTTGACGGCACGGTGGTAGATTCCTCTGAGGGGATCTACAATAGCGTACGATATGCGCTGAAGGCTTTTGGTTACCCAAGGCCTGATGAACAAGCCCTGCGCTATTTCATTGGGCCGCCTCTCCAACACAGCTTTATACACCTTCTAGGCGTGGATGAGGCCCGCGCGCAAGCGCTGGTTGAAAAATACCGTGAGCACTACCGTTCGCAGGGAGTGCGTGAGGTGCGGCTTTATGATGGAATTCGCCCGTTGCTCACCCAATTGAAAGGCAGCGGCGTCCGCCTTGGCGTAGCCTCCTCCAAGCCTGTGCCCTTCATCCAAGAAATTCTTTCCCGGTTAGAGATCGGCGCTTGTTTCAGCTATGTATCCGGCATCGATTTCTCCCAGAATCCCCCAGAAAAAGAGGCGCTGATCCGCAAGGCGATCGTGGGGCTTTCGCTTCCTGCCGACAGCCGCATTCTAATGGTGGGCGATCGGCATTTCGATATCGAGGGGGCTCACCGGGCTGGGCTTCCCTGCGCAGCTGTCCTCTATGGGTTTGGCAGCCGTGCGGAATTCGAGCAGGCAGGCGCTGAATATATTGTCTCCTCCCCGGAGGAGCTGCCGCTCATTATTCTGGGAAATTGATCTTTTGATCATTTTAGAATGTAGAGAAAAAGGGGCATTGCAAAATGAATATTCTCCTGAGCCTTCGCCGCCTGGTTGCGGCTATCCTCTCCCTTGTGCAATTTTTTGCCTTGCTGTTTTCCGGCGCGTATGCGCCCGGCAGTGGTGAGTTTGCCAAAGGCTGGTCAAACGACAACAATGGTTACCCCAACAGCGGCCCTGAGGTGGAGCGGTTGACGGAGATTGTTCCTTCGGCGCGCCAGCTTGCCTATGCGGAGCTGGAATACTACACCTTCATTCACTATGGCATGAATACCTTTACCAACAGCGAATGGGGCACTGGCAAAGAATCACCCAGCCAGTTTAACCCCCAAAAAGTCGATACGGATCAATGGGTGCAGGCTGTCAAGGCCTCCGGCAGCAAGGGGATTATTTTCACCGCCAAGCACCACGATGGCTTTTGCCTGTTCCCAAGCGACTATACCACCCATGATATTGCCTCCAGCCCCTATCAGGATGGGCAAGGGGATATCGTGCAGGAGCTTGCGGAAAGCTGCCGCAAATATGAAATGAAATTCGGCGTTTACCTCTCCCCCTGGGATATGCATGAGCCAACCTACGGAACAGACGCTTATAATGATTATTTTGTCAGCCAGCTCACGGAGCTCTGCACCCGCTACGGCGAGTTGTTTGCCATTTGGCTGGATGGCGCTAAGGGTGATGACGCACCTGATTTCACCTATGATTTTGACCGGTATTATGAAGTGATCCGCACCTATCAGCCAAACGCGGTGATCGCGGTCAGCGGCCCGGACGTGCGCTGGATCGGCAACGAGGCGGGTAACGCCCGTGTAAGCGAGTGGAGCGTTGTCACTGCCAATGACGAGGCGTTGGATCCAGCTCTCGGCACATTGCCCCACATCAGCTATGACGCGCCGGACATGGGCGGCCGAGATATCGTTTCCCAATATAAAAACCTCAAGTGGTATCCGGCGGAGGCCGATGTGCCGATTCGTCCCGGCTGGTTTTGGCACAGCAATGAAAATGTAAAGGTCAAAACCGTGTCCACGCTGATGGATATCTATTATAAAACCGTGGGCGGCAACGCCTCTCTTCTGCTCAATGTTTCGCCCAATCAAAACGGCGTGATCCCACTGATTGATACGCTCACCTTAAAAGCCTTTGGCGACCGTATCCGCAGGGAATTTTCCAACTCCGCCGTGCAGAGCTTTTCTGTTGGGAGCAACGAAGGCATGCGGTCAATCGAAGCATTTAACGCAATGCTGGCAGAAGATACCGCAAGCTATTCGTTTGGGGATGATGAATATATCCTGGACTGCAAGCTGGATGGGATGCAGCAGGTCAGCAGCGTTGTGCTGCGGGAGGATCTGCGTTTCAGCGAGCGGGTAGAGGATTTCGATGTGTATCTCCGCACCGCCAAGGGCTTTGTCCACGCCGGGGAGGGCACAGTGATCGGCAACCGCAAAATTCTTCGCCTTCCGCTGACGCTGCCCAAAACAGACTGCGTGCGCATCGTGATCCGCCAATCCCGTGGCAATCCGGTGCTGCGCAGCGCAGAAGTTTTCGTCCACTGAACGCCGGTTCCTGTTTGATTCATTGAAACGATTTCAAATTGCAGAGTCTGTTGCGAAATAGGAAACATTTCGCAGCAGGCTCTTTTTTAAGTTCTATTTGGGTTGCACTGCTATACTTTCTAAGTGACAAAGGGTGATTCCCTTGGTTGGAAATGAATATCCGTATCATGAATCAGCAGGAGGAATATTGCCATGAAAAAATATCTAGCGGTTCTAATCGCATCATTGCTTATCATCCTCGCCGGCTGCGGCCCCGAGAACGGCACTGCCGAGCAGACGACAAAGGCTGCGTCCCTCAATGCCATCTCGGCTGACGAGATTGACACTACGGTCGGCAAATCGGATCAGGATGCAGCCTATGATGAGAGCAGCGCAACCAAAATTACGCTTACGGGCGCCTCCGCCTCCATCTCCGGGAACGGAGCTTCCCAAAAAGACGGGGTTGTCACCATCCAGCAAGAGGGCACTTATCTGGTAAGCGGCACGCTGGAGAATGGGCAATTGGTCGTTGACGCAGCCGATACCGAAAAAGTGCAGATCGTGCTCCAGAATGTATCTATTGATTGCTCCGACCATGCTGCATTGTTCATCAAGCAGGCAGACAAGGTGTTTCTCACGTTAGCGGAGGGCACGGAAAACACGCTTAGCAGCGGCAGCTCCTACGCCCTCGGCGATGACGACAGCAACGTGGACGGCGTCATTTTCAGCCGAGCAGACCTGACGATGAATGGAAGCGGCAGTTTGGCCGTCAACGCAGCATACAAACACGCCGTTGTCTCCAAGGATGATCTCGTCGTCACCGGAGGTCAGTATGCCATCAAGGCAGAAAACGGCGGCGGCCTATACGGCAAAGACTGTGTCAAAATCACCGGAGGTGCGTTTACTATCGCAACCGGTACAGACGCCATTCAGGCCAACAATGCGGAAAAAGCCGATCAAGGGTATGTTTATATCTCCGGCGGTACGTTCGACCTCACAGCCGGCACAGATGCCGTTCAGGCGGAAACCGTGCTGCGCATCGACGGAGGCACGTTCCAGATCACCAGCGGCGGCGGCAGTGCAAACGCCAGCATCGACAAATCCGGAAAGGATTCGCCCGGCTGGGGTATGTGGGGGCCTCAGAGCGAGCAGAATCCCTCACAGGATGCAGAATCCACCGACACATCCGACAGCGCAAAAGGGCTGAAGGCAGGCGCATCTCTTTCACTGCGCGGCGGCACATTCAGCATTAACTCCTCTGACGATTCCATCCATTCTAATGGCACGGTAACGATTACCGGCGGCACGCTCTCCCTGAAATCCGGCGACGACGGCGTTCATGCCGGCGACGCGCTCCTGATTGAGGAGGGAACGATCAAGATTAGCCAGAGCTATGAAGGGCTTGAGGGACTAAGCGTTACCATCGCAGGGGGGAACATTCAGCTTACCGCCAGCGACGACGGGATCAACTCCGCCGGCGGCAGCGACACGGCAAAACAGGGCCGGCCCGGGCAAAACCAATTCATCGTCAGCGAAGATTCCGAGATCTTCATTAAAATCACCGGCGGCACGATCAACGTGGATGCAGGCGGTGACGGTCTGGATTCCAACGGGAACCTGTTTGTGGAGGGCGGCACGATCTATATCACCAGCTCCGCAGATAACGGCAACGGAGCGCTCGATTATGAAGGCGCCGCCACCATTACTGGAGGCACCATCGTCGCTGCAGGCATGAGCGGCATGGCGCAGGGCTTTTCCGACTCCTCCACACAATATTCCATTTTAAATAATTTCAGCGCTTCTCTCTCCTCTGGCGACGCCATTGTCCTGAAGGACTCCGGCGGCAAAGTTCTCGCATCCTACACGCCCGCAAAAGCCTATAACAGCGTCGTCGTCAGCAGCCCGGATCTGAAAAAGGGGGAAACATATACCCTTTCAGCCGGCAGCCAATCTGAAAGCCTGACGCTTTCCTCCGTTGTGACTTCCAACGGCTCTGGCGGCATTAGCGGGCCCATAGGCGGCAGAGGACGGCAGCAGCCAGGCGGCAAAGATGCATAATTCAACGAATGCACATCAAGGGGGGCAATGCGGATTTGCATTGCCCCCCTTGATGGATTCGCCAAAAACACAGCGGCGAGCCTTACTTGCCCTTCCGCTTCCGGTACAACGACCGCCCTGCGGTGAAAATACCGCCCAACCCAACGATACATCCAACCGCCAGCAACACATACGGCCCACCGATATTCAGATAATTGCCCAGCATACAATCCCGCCACGAAGTGGAGGGATCGTGCCCTACCACGTCCCGATAATACACAAGGTGGCTGCGATAGGCTTGCGGCGCACTTTCCTGCAATTCAATCACGCGCATTGCGCGCTCTCCGCCGTTGCCGTAGGAGTTAAAGCCGCAGCCGGGGGCGTAGCCGAGATCAATTCCCTTGTAGTTCCCCACATATTCATTCTTATGGTCATGGGCGAAATAGGCGCCGATCACATCCCCGCAGGCCAGCCATGCATCAAATTCCCCATTGCCATTATCTGAGGCGCGTGGACCTTCTAGCAACCGCGTGCCCTGAATCCTGCTTTCCTCTACGGCACAGGCAGGATCGGGCAGCCAATACTGCCCCTTTTTACTGCTCCATCCCTTCACTGCACCCTGTGTGCCCTTTTCTACCGCGCGGAAGGTTTGGTAGATTTCCGGAACCGCAACATGCTGAAACGCCAGCGCGGGGATTGGCACCCCGCCGTTTTCCGCCGTCAATCGTTTGCTCTCCTCCACATACCAGGCAATCTGATCTGGCGCGGGAGAGGAGTAGGAAACAAGGCTTTCGCCTTCCCCCGAATCAAAAAACCAGAGTTGAAAGGCCGCTTTCTCACCCTTGGCGCGCAGAATTGGCAATCGATAGGTTCCGCAGCCAGTCAGCGCCGGGCCATCATCCACTGCCAGGCAGCCGGGGTAGGACTGATAGATTTTTATCTGCTCTTCCAGCGTCAGCGGAGAAGCCGGGTCGTGATTGCCAAAAACCAGGGCAAAGGGAATCCTCCGCTGCGCAATGGGGCCGACGATGTTTCCAATCGCCTTTTCCGCCTTCTCCTGCGCATGGATACGCGCGCCAAACCATGAGCCCGCGATATTGTCGCCCATCAGGATGACCAGATCCGGCTTCACCTCATCCAGAGACGCTTCAATCAATTCGACGGTATCGGGCTTCGTCCGGTTCGTATCCTGTGCGTCGGCCAGCAGCATAATGGTAAAACTGCCATCCTCCCGAAAACGAAGTTCCCCCTCTGGGGCCTTCTCCTTTGCAAACGCCGGCGCCATACTCGTTGCGACAACAGCCGCCGCAAGCAGCACCGCCGCAGCTTTGTTTCTCCATCCACGCATTCGTTCCCCTCCATTCAATTGAAAGTGCTATCCTACCATAATCTTGCCCTCCGGCAGCACCTCGCCGCCGCCGCCTTCCCCACGGATCGTCAGTGCGAGCGCAAAGGAAATCGGGCCAATCCGGCCGATAAACATTGTCAGAATCGTCGCGATCTGCGCAGCGATCCCAAATTTCATGGTAACGCCGGCCGTCATTCCAACCGTACCGAAAGCAGAAGCCGCTTCAAAAATGCCATCTACACCGGACAGGTTTGGCAGAGTAATCAGGATGACAGCCGCATTCATCACAACCGCTGCAAAGCCCAGCGCGGCAATCGTCATGGATTTATAGACCGTCCGTTTAGGCACCCTTCTGCCGAGCACAACCGTATCATCCCGCCCTCGGATAACAGATACCACGGTCATCATCAGCACAAGGAAGGTGGTCACCTTGATGCCGCCCGCGCAGGAACCGCTGCCGGCCCCAATCACCATCAGAAAGATCATCATCACCTTGGAAAAATCGTACATCTTGCTCAGATCGATACTGGCAAAGCCTGCCGTACGCGCCGATACAGATTGAAAAAGCGCCGCATTGAGCTTTTGAAACAAAGGCAGTGCACCTAGCGTGTTGGGATTGTCAAATTCCACCACCAAAAACACCAAAAAAGCCGCCCGCGATCAGTGCGGCGCTCATCAGCAGCATGGCCTTGGTGTGCAGCATCAAGTGGCGATGCCTGCGCCAGGAGAACAGATCCTGAAACACCATGAAGCCAATGCCGCCCAAAAAGATCAGCGCCATCACTGTATAGAGAACGATTACATCCCCATTATAATGGATGAGCGAGCCAAACGGCGTTTCATTTCCAAGAATGTCGAAGCCTGCGTTGCAGTAAGCTGATACCGAAGTAAAAATGGCCACCCATACGCCATGCGCCCCATACTTCGGCACAAATCGAAGCGAAAGCAGGATCGCCCCGATCGATTCAATCAGCAACGTCGTCGCCACAATGATTTGCAAAAGGGAGCGAATATTGTGAAAGGAGCCTGCGTTTGTATTTTCCTGCGCCAAACGCAGCGTGCGCAGGCCGAGCTTTTTGCGCAAGGAAAACATGAAAAAATTTGTGAGCGTCAGTAAGCCGATGCCGCCGATTTCGATCATCGTCAACAGCACCGCCTGACCAAAAAAAGTGAACTGCGTATATGGGTCTACCAGAGTCAATCCCGTCACACAGGTGGCGGAGGTGGCGGTAAACAAAGCCGTCAGCGGATGCAGCATCTCCCCATTTTTTGAGGAAACCGGCAACATCAGCAGCACCGTTCCTACGAGGATCACACCCAAAAAACTCGCTGCAATCACCCGGGCAGGTGAAAATGGCCTTACCGGCCGCCGTTCTCTTTCCCGTTTCAAACAAACACCTTCCTAAAAATATGCGGAACGCTTGTGCCGCGCCCACTCCCTCTGAGGATTCCTTTATCAGAATGCTTCCTCATCCTAATACAGAATGATTAAAAAGGCAAGGGATTCACGGTTTTTTCTGCCTGTGTTCTTTTGGGACGCCTTCAAGTATGCGATTTTCACCAAAAGTGAGCCATGGCACGGCGCCTTTTTCTCACTTTCCAAAATAAAACCTCTGCTTTGAAACTTGCGGAAAAAGAAGGATTTGAGTATAATAGGGTTTAGTTCTGTTCCAGTGTTGGAACCGATCCCAATGGATGTTAACATCGAAAGGAGTTACGGATTATGAACTATTCCCGCGAAGTGGAAAACATGTGCACGGTCGCCAAAGGCCCTCATCACGGTCCCGCTCCCATTCCCGAAGAGGGCAAATGGGTTAAGTCCTATGAGATTAAGGATATTTCCGGTTTCTCACACGGCATCGGCTGGTGCGCACCCCAGCAGGGCGCCTGCAAGCTCACATTAAACGTTAAGAACGGTATTGTTGAGGAGGCGCTCGTTGAAACGCTAGGCTGCTCCGGCATGACCCACTCCGCAGCTATGGCTGCTGAAATCCTCCCCGGCAAAACGCTTCTTGAGTGCCTGAACACCGACCTTGTCTGCGACGCAATCAACGTTGCAATGCGCGAAATCTTTAAGCAGTTGGCTTACGGCCGCAGCCAGTCCGCTTTCTCCGAGGGCGGCCTTGTTGTCGGCGCAAGCCTTGAGGATCTTGGCAAGGGCCTTCGCTCTCAGGTTGGCACAATGTTCAGCACCAAGGCGAAGGGCGTTCGTTACATGGAAATGGCTGAGGGCTACATCACCCGCATGGCGCTTGATGATGACGATCAGGTGATCGGTTACGAGTTCGTAAAGCTCGGCAAAATGCTGGAGGATATCCGTCACGGCGTTTCCGCTGACGAAGCGCTCAAGAACAACACCGGCAGCTACGGCCGTTTCAATGAAGCGAAGAAGTATATCGACCCGCGTGAAGAATAATAAGACTGTATAAAGGAGGACAATTCACTATGGCTAACGATGTAAAATTC
>ADJS01020196.1_pt1 | contig 12188 bp, 12 predicted proteins | sample 268128 | NCBI WGS metagenome assembly ADJS01 (sample SAMN00007486, study PRJNA43253) | human gut metagenome | isolation source: feces sample TS28 | reverse complement strand
GTAGAACACTATGATTACAATCCGGAAAAAGCACAGGAAATTCTGGAAGCGGCCGGATGCACCAGAAACAGCGATGGTTTCTATGAGCGGGACGGCGAAGAAATCGGTTTTGTCATCAGCGTGATGTCCGGTGAGCAGGACCGCATTGATATTGCCCAAGCAGCAGCACAGCAGCTCCGGGAAACCGGAATCAACTGTACCGTAGAAATTCCGGCACAGATGGACTGGGGCGGACAGATGGCCTGCCTGATCGGCTGGGGAAGCCCGTTCGATGCGGACGATCATACATATAAAGTTTTCGGCACGGACAAAGGGGCGAATTATTCGAGCTATTCCAATGAAAAAGTAGATGAGTATCTGTCTCTTGCCCGCCAGAGTGACGATCCGGAAGTGCGGAAAGAATATTACGGAAAATTCCAGGAAGAACTGGCAGAAGATCCGGCCTATGCATTCATCTGTTATATTGATGCAAATTATGTGGCAGATTCCGGTATTCAGGGAATTTCCAAAGACACGGTGCTGGGCCACCACGGCGTTGGTATTTTCTGGAATATTCAGGACTGGACAATCGAAGAATAAAAACAAAAAAGCAGACGAAGGAGGTATGGTTACCTCCTTTTTGTCTGTACAGGAGAAAAACGGAATGAAGGAACGATTAAAAGTGGAACATCTTTCCGTCAGCTTTTTTACGGATGAGGGGGAAGTACAGGCGGTCCGCGATGTCAGCTTTTCCCTGAATGCAGGTGAGGTGCTCGCTGTTGTAGGCGAGTCAGGCTGCGGAAAAAGTGTGCTCTGCAAAAGCATTATGAAGCTGCTGCCGGAGAATGCAAAGATCAAAAACGGAAAAATTCTGGTCAATGGAGAAGAAATTGCAGGATACGGGGAGCGAAGAATGCGGGAACTGCGGGGAAAACTGTTCTCGATGGTTTTCCAGAATCCGATGACTTCCTTAAATCCGACGATGACAGTCGGAGCGCAGATTGCAGAGGCAGTGCGGGCGCATCAGAAAGACATGGGAAAAGAAGAAGTGGAACAGAGAGTGACAGAACTGATGCAGCTGGTGGGAATCGAGCAGGCAGAAGAGCGGAAAAAGGCATATCCGTATCACTTTTCCGGCGGAATGCGGCAGCGGATCGTACTGGCGATTGCGCTGGCGGGCAATCCGGAAATTCTGTTTGCTGATGAGCCGACGACAGCGCTGGATGTGACGATTCAGGCACAGATTCTGGACCTGCTTCGGGAAATTCAGAAAAAACTGGGAACGGCGACGGTCTTTGTCACACATGACCTTGGCGTTGTAGCGCGGATCGCAGACCGGGTAGCGGTCATGTATGCGGGAAAAATAGTAGAGATTGGAACCGTGGATGAGATTTTCTATGATCCCCGTCATCCGTATACGTGGGGACTGCTGCGTTCCATACCGGCGTTTTCGAGGGGAAAAGAAAGCCTGCCGTCTATCCCGGGAATGCCGCCGTCTCTTCTCCATCCGCCGAAGGGCGATGCCTTTGCCAGCCGCAATGCTTATGCGCTGGAAATTGATTTTGAGGAGGAGCCGCCGATGTTCCGGGTCACAGACAGCCATTATGCGGCAACATGGCTGCTGGATGAGAGAGCACCGAAGGTTGTGCCGCCGATAGGAGGAAACACAGATGGAACATGAGATTTTGCTGGATGTGCGTCATCTGACCCATATTTTTCCACTGTCCCGGAAAACAGCAGTCAAGGCAGTCGATGATGTATCGTTTCAGATTCGAAGAGGAGAAATTTTTGGACTGGTAGGAGAATCCGGTTCCGGAAAATCTACCGCTACACGCTGTGTGATGAATATTTATCAGCCATATGCCGGCCAGATTTATTATAAAGGGATTGATACCTGCGACAGAGGCCAGTTCCGGAAAAATAAAAAAATGCTGCAGACGACACGCCAGATGATTTTTCAGGATTCCGGTTCCAGTCTGAATCAGAAGATGAAGGTCCGCGACATTATTGAGGAGCCGATGCGCGTGCAGAAAATCCGGCCGCTGCGGGGAAGCTATGAGGAGGAAGCCAGATTCCAGATGAAATACGTGGGGCTGGATCCGGAATATCTGAAAAAATATCCGGGAGAATTGTCCGGCGGACAGCGGCAGCGCGTTGCGATTGCACGGGCACTGACGATGGAGCCGGAGCTTCTGGTGGCGGATGAACCGATTGCATCGCTGGACGCGTCAATACAGGCACAGATTGTGAATCTGTTCCGTCATCTGCAGAAGGAGCACGGTTTTTCGTTCCTGTTTATTGCGCATGATCTGGATATGGTCGAATTTCTGTGTGACAGAGTAGGTGTGATGTACCATGGAAAACTGGTGGAGACCGGCCCGGCGCGAGCCGTGTTTGAAAATCCGCTGCATCCGTATACGAAAGCACTGATCGCGGCCATTCCGATTCCGGATCCGCGAAGGGAAAGAGCGCGAGCTGTACCGGATTTTTCCAATACAAGAATTTCCCCGGACGGGAACACTGCGGGAAGTGGAAAAAGATCATTTTGTGCTGATGGAGGGAGGCGATGCAGGATGAAAAGCCGGAACAGAGTGCTTTACTATGGAAAAAAAGCAGCGGCATTTCTGGCAAGTGTTCTGCTGCTGTCTGTGCTCGTATTTTATATTTCAAGGCTTGCGCCGGGAGATCCGCTGGTATCATATTACGGAGACCGCGTGGAAAAAATGACGCCCGAAGAAAGAGCGTGGGCCGAAGAAAAATTGGGACTGAAGGATCCCATTTCCGTACAGTATATCCGCTGGGCAGGCAATGCGCTGCATGGGGATTTCGGAATTTCGTACAAATATAAAATGGATGTAACGCGCGTGATCGAGGGAAGAATTGGAAATACGCTGGTGCTTGGCGGCATTGGATTTCTGCTGATTTTCACCCTCGCACTGCTTCTTGGAATTCTCTGTGCATGGAAGGAAGATACATGGCTGGACCGCATCATCTGTAAGGTGGGAACCATCACGGGATGTATTCCGGAATTCTGGCTGTCGCTGCTTCTGATTCTTGTTTTTTCCATGCAGCTCAAATGGCTGCCGAGTTCCGGTGCCTACTCTGTTGGAAAACAGGCAGATTTTTCTGACCGTGTCTGTCATCTGATCCTGCCGATGACGGTCGTAGTGCTGAGTCATTTGTGGTATTACGCATACATGATCCGCAATAAAATTCTGGATGAAGTGCGGGAAGAGTATGTGCTTCTGGCAAGAGCCAAGGGGCTGAAACGAAAGACGGTTCTGTTCCGGCATTGCCTGCGGAATACGATTCCGTCGTATCTTGGCATCATGGCCATTTCTGTTCCGCATGTGCTGGGGGGAACCTATATTGTAGAAACGGTTTTCTCGTATCCCGGTATCGGAACGCTGGCGTATGAGAGCGCACGGTACAAAGATTACAATCTTCTGATGCTGCTTTGCCTGATGTCCGGAATCGTTGTGATTCTGTGCAATATGGCGGCACAGATCATCAACGAGAGAATTGATCCGCGGATGCGGGAGAAAGAAGCGGCAGAAACATCGGAGGTAATGATGCTGTGACAGAAAAAACACAATTATTTCAATTTGCAGGAGAGAGGTCTGCAGAAAAAACAGAAGCAGAAAAAAGAAAAAATGGTATCAGGACCGGCCGGTGGCAGCAGAGCTTTTTCTGGGTCTTCTTGTGCTGGGCTGCCTTTTCTGTCGGCAGATCATGACGAAGGATCCCTCATATATGGATCTGAAAAACTGTTCCGTCATGCCGTGCCGGGAATTTCTGTTTGGAACCGATACGATGGGAAGAGATATTTTCTCGATGATCTGGTACGGCGGCAGAATATCGTTGGCGATCGGTCTGCTTTCTACTCTGATTTCCACTGTGATTGCCGTTCTCTTCGGCGCAGTCAGCGGATGTGCACCGGCGTGGCTGGACGCACTTCTGATGCGGCTGACCGAGATCTTTTTGTCGGTGCCGAATCTTCTTCTTGTCATTTTTCTTCTGGCCGCTGCGGGAAAATCCAATGTGATTACGATTTCTGCCGTGATCGGAATGACAAGCTGGACAAGCATTCAAAGGTTGTGCGGACCGAAGTACGGCAGATCCGGAACAGTGAATACGTGATTGCGTCGCGCTGTATGGGAGGCAGTTTTTTCTATATTTTATGGCACCATCTGGCACCGAACTTTTTTTCGTCTATTATGTTTATGGTGGTTATGAACATCCGAAGTGCGATTGTAGCAGAATCCACACTGAGTTTTATGGGAATCGGTCTTCCGCTGGAGGTGATTTCCTGGGGCAGCATGCTGTCACTTTCGGAAAAAGCGCTGATGACAAAGGCATGGTGGATCATTCTGATCCCGGGTGTTTTTCTGATTGTGACGCTGCTTAGTTTTACAAGCATTGGAAATTATCTGCGGAAGCAGGCAAACAGAAAACAGCGAAATCTGTGAGCTGTTCAGAGCGGCTGCGGTCTGTGGGGAATCCCTGCAGACTGCAGCTTTTTTGTCTTGCAATCAAATACAGGGATTGCTATAGTGAAAAGCAGAAAGAGTATTTTTAATACCTAAAAAACAGCGGGAGGAGAAGGAAATGCTGAAGAGTCAGGAAATGCGGAAACTTGCACCGGAGATGGATCCGCTCCGGATTGGAACAGGATGGAAAAAAGAGGATCTTGAAAAACCGCAGATTATGGTGGAGAGTACGTACGGGGACAGCCACCCGGGAAGCGGCCACTTAAATCTGCTGGTCGAGGAAGTGCGGAAAGGCGTTGCGGAAGCGGGGGGCTTCGGGGCGCGGTATTTCTGCACCGACATCTGTGACGGCGAGAGCCAGGGAACGGACGGCATCAACTACAGTCTTGCGAGCCGCGAGATGATCGCCAATATGATCGAGATCCACGCGAATGCGACACCGTTTGACGGCGGCGTCTATCTGTCGAGCTGCGACAAGGGTATGCCGGGCAATCTGATCGGCCTTGCGCGTGTCGATATTCCGGCGGTTGTTGTGCCGGGCGGAACGATGAATGCGGGACCGGAGATGCTGACACTGGAGCAGCTTGGCATGTACAGCGCAAAATTTGAGCGCGGTGAGATCGACGAGGAGAAGCTCGACTGGGCGAAATGCAATGCCTGCCCGAGCTGCGGTGCCTGTTCGTTTATCGGAACGGCATCCACGATGCAGATCATGGCGGAGGCACTCGGCCTCGCCCTGCCTGGAAGCGCTCTGATGCCGGCGACAAGCCCGGATCTTCTGGCATATGCACAGGAGGCAGGCAGCCAGGCGGTAAAACTGGCACAGATGGAGCATATGCGGCCAAGCGATCTTGTGACGAAAGAGAGTTTTGAGAATGCGATTCTTGTCCACGCGGCAATTTCGGGAAGCACAAACTGCCTGCTGCACATCCCGGCCATTGCGCATGAGTTCGGCATCGAGATTACCGGCGACACATTCGATCGTCTGCACCGCAACGCGCGGTATCTGCTCGATGTCCGCCCGGCGGGAAGATGGCCGGCAGAGTGCTTCTATTATGCGGGCGGCGTTCCGGCGATTATGGAAGAAATCAAAGATCATCTGCATCTCGATGTGATGACAGTGACCGGAAAGACACTGGTGAAAATCTGGCGGAGCTTCGTGAAAATGGATTTTATGAGAAGTGCAGCGGATGGCTCGCAAAATTCAATGAGCGGTATGGAACTTCGATTACAAAAGAAGATATTATCCGCCCGTATGACAAGGCGATCGGAACGGACGGCAGCATCGCTGTTCTGCGCGGAAACCTTGCGCCGGAGGGAGCCGTCATCAAGCACACGGCCTGCCCGAAAGAAATGTTCCACGCCGTCCTCCGTGCCCGACCGTTCGACAGCGAGGAGGAGTGCCTCGATGCCGTGCTGAAACATAAGGTTCAGAAAGGCGACGCCGTCTTCATCCGCTACGAAGGCCCGAAAGGCAGCGGTATGCCGGAGATGTTCTATACTTCCGAGGCAATCAGCAGCGACAAAGAGCTTGGAAAGAGCATCGCGCTTATCACCGACGGCCGTTTCTCCGGCGCCTCCACCGGCCCGGTCATCGGCCACTGCAGTCCCGAAGCTGTAGACGGCGGCCCGATCGCACTCGTCGAGGAAGGGGATTTGATTGAGATTGATGTGAAGGAACGAAAACTTAACATCATCGGAATCGCAGGAGAACGCAAGTCCATGGAAGAAATTGATGCGATCTTAAAAGAACGCCGCCGGAACTGGAAACCGCGCGAGCCGAAATACAAAAAAGGCGTACTCCGTCTTTTCAGCCTCCACGCAGCAAGCCCGATGAAAGGGGCGTATCTGGAATACTAAAAATACTTGCGTTTTTCTGGGATGGTCTTTAGAAGTTAAGGCAGAGCAAAAAATGGAGGAAGGAGCAACAGAAAAACAAGTGAAAGAAAATACCTAAAAAACAAACTGTTCCTGTATAATGTTGCATCTCTTCAGAAAATGGTCGGAAGTCCAGATTCTGTCCAGAAGAATGTGGTGCTGGAGAACAATTCGCTGTCGGCGGAGCAGATTACCGGTGTGGAAAACCGAAAGAGCAAGGCAGGCGAAGCCGTTCTTCCGGTACTGCGCAGTGTTTCGCTGTTTCTTCTCGGGCTGCTTGGCGTGCTTCTGATTCTGCTGACGCTGCTTGTGATTGCGGCGGAGGCGGCGCGGATCATCTGCCTTGGACCGGCGGCAAAGAAACAGCAGAAGGAGCGGCCGGGCAGGCGGATCCGAAGAACGGAAGCAAGAATTTACCAGTATCTTTGTCTGTGGGGCATAGATGCCGGTCTTGGCTGGGAAACAGCAGCAACCGATGCAGAACTCGCCCGCAGATTTCCTGCGGTCGAGCCAGGCGAATATACGCGTGTCTGCCATCTGATCGAGAAACATATCTACGGTGAGATTCTGCTGTCTCCTTATGAGGAACGTACGCTGAACCATTTTCTGGAAAAGCTGATGGAGCCGGTACCGGGCTGCAGCTGGAAAATGCGGCTGAAGCTGCGCTATGCGTGTCTGCGCCGTGTGAATACGAAGAAAAAGAAGAGAAAGCACAGCGCTTTCCAGCAAAAATAAGGGTTAGGAAAACAAATGAAAAGAGGGATTTTACCATGAAATTTGTAACATTTAATATTCGCTGTGATTTTGGCCAGGATGGAGCCAATAATTTTATCTACCGCAGACCGCTGATTCTGGAAAAAATCAGACAGGAAAAGCCGGATATCATCGGTTTTCAGGAGGTACTGCCGCATGTGGCTGCCTGGCTGAAGGAAAATCTGACGGAATATTACATTGCCGGATGTGGAAGAGAAAAGGATCTGACCGGTGAGGCAATGATCATTGCCTATCGGAAAGAACGTTTTCAGAGTGTGAGCCTGGAAACCTTCTGGCTGTCACCGACACCGTACGTGCCGGGATCCCGCTATCCGGTACAGAGTATGTGCCCGCGTACTGCGACGGATGTGGTATTTGAGGATATGGAGACCGGAAAAGTGTTCCGCGTCATCAACACCCATCTGGATCACGAGTGCGCCGGGGCGAGAAAGCTTGGCCTGGAGCAGATTCTCGCACATCTGAGAGCAGAGAAAGCATTTGCCGATGTGCCGGTGATTCTTAGCGGCGACTTCAATGCCGAGCCGGACAGCGAAGAGATGAAACCGCTGAGGGAAACTGCCGGTCTTGTGAATGCGACGGAAGGAATCGGCATTACCTTCCACAACTATCATCGCGATGATCCGAATGATCCGCAGTGCTCGATTGACTACATCATTCTCAAAGGGGACTGGGAACTGAAAAAGGTGGAAAAATGGACGGAGCAGAAGGACGGTGTGTGCCTTTCTGATCATTATCCGATCTGTGCGGAACTTATTTAAAATATGGATGCAAGAGGCGGCCGCCGGGAGAAAAAATCTTCTGGCGGCGTTTTTTTACGATAGTTATAGGAAAAACTTATAACAAGTCAAAGAAAAAAGGGAATATACAAACGCCGCATTTTCTGTTATGATAGGTTACGTTACAAAACCTATCAGATTAGTATAGAAAGAAAAATTACGAAATAACAGGAGATTATTCATATGGCAAGAGGAATTGACACAAAATGTATCCATTTAGAAGAGGACGAGGGACAGTGTAGCCACTACGGCGCACTCAGCTACCCGATTTATCAGACCGCAACGTATGCGCATCCGGGCGTAGGACAGAGCACCGGATTTGATTACAGCAGACTGCAGAACCCGACCAGAGAGCATTTGGAGAAGATGGTGGCTGCACTGGAAAACGGAATTGATGCGTTTGCATTAAGCTCCGGCATGGCAGCGATCTCTCTTCTGATGGAAATGTTCCGCCAGGGCGACCACATCATTGCGGATTCCGATCTGTACGGCGGAAGCATTCGTCTGTTCCACAACGTCAACGAGAAAAACGGCGTCGAGTTTTCCAGCATCGACTGCTGCCGTGATGACGTGGAGAGTTATGTGAAAGAAAATACAAAAGCAATCTACATCGAAACTCCGACGAACCCGATGATGAACGTAACCGACATCCGAAAGATGGCGGATATTGCAAAACGCCACAACCTGATTCTGATTGTGGACAACACCTTTATGTCCCCGTATTTTCAGAATCCGCTCGATCTCGGTGCGGACGTTGTGATTCACAGCGGCACGAAATACCTGAGTGGCCACAACGATACACTGGCAGGCTTTATCGTGACGAACCGCGAAGATATTCAGGAAAAACTGCGTTTCCTGATCAAGACAACAGGTGCAGGCCTTGCTCCGTTTGACTGCTGGCTGGTACTGCGCGGCATGAAGACGCTTGGCATCCGCATGGAACGCTCCCAGGAGAATGCAGAACAGATTGCCGCATGGCTGCAGCAGCAGAAAGCAGTCACAAGAGTGATTTATCCGGGACTGCCGGATCACCCGGGCCATGAGATTATGAAAAAACAGGCAAGAGGCTTCGGTGCCATGCTGACAATCCAGCTCGAGAGCAAAGAGTTTGCCCTTGCCATTCTGGAAAAGGTAAGAATGATCCGTTTCGCAGAGAGCCTCGGCGGCGTGGAGACACTCGTTACGTATCCGACGACGCAGACACATGCCGATGTGCCGAAGGAAATCCGTGAGCGGAACGGAATTACGGAGAGCACCCTTCGCTTCTCTGTTGGAATTGAAAATATCGAGGACCTGATCGGCGAGCTTGAGAAGGTTTTTGCAGAAATTGAGGAAGAGAAAAATGACGGAAAGAAATCTTGATTTTGACAGAATCATCAACCGAAAAAATACAGACTGTTTAAAATATGACTTCGCAGTAAAACGCGGTATGCCAGCCGACGTGCTGCCGCTGTGGGTGGCGGACATGGACTTTGAGACATCCTCCTACATCGAGGATGCGCTGGTAGAGCGTGCGAAAATGGGCATTTACGGCTACAGCGATGCGCAGACTCCGTATTTTGAGGCCGTTGCGGGATGGATGAAACGCCATCACAACTGGGAGCCGAAAGAAGAATGGCTGATCAAAACGCCGGGCGTTGTATTTGCACTTGCGATGGCAGTCAAAGCTTACACCGCGCCTGGGGATGCCGTGCTGATCCAGTCACCGGTTTACTATCCATTTTCGGAAGTCATTGCGGATAACGGCAGAAGAGTTGTCAGCAGCACGCTGGTGCTCGGCAATGATAACCGCTATCACATGGATGTGGCGGATTTCGAGGAGAAGCTGAAAGCTGAAAACGTGAAGCTCTTTTTCCTCTGCAATCCGCACAACCCGGTCGGAAGAGTCTGGACGAAAGAGGAGCTGACGGCGATCGGCGATCTCTGCGTGCAGTACGGCGTGACCGTTGTAAGTGATGAGATCCATGGAGATTTCATTTTTAAGGGCGAGCATCAGGTGTTTGCTGCGATCAAAAAAGAGTACGAGGACATCACGATCACCTGCACCGCGCCGAGTAAGACATTCAATCTGGCAAGTATGATGATGTCAAACATCTTTATCGCCAACCCGGAACTCCGTGCGAAATTCCGGAAACAGCTCGATGCAGCCGGAACGAGCCAGCTTGGTGTGATGGGTCTGGTGGCATGCGAGACGGCATATAATAAGGGCGAGGAGTGGTATGAGGCAATGCTTTCCTATGTGAAGGCAAATGCAGAATTTACAAGGCAGTATGTGGAGGAGCAGATTCCGGGCGTGAAGATGATCGACCTGGAGGGAACATATCTCGTATGGCTCGATTTCCGCGAGACGGGGCTTTCTGTCGACGAACTGGAAGACCTGATCATCAACAAGGCGAAAGCTGTGGCTCGACAGCGGCAAGATCTTCGGAGACTGCGGTCGCGGCTTCCAGCGGATCAACATCGCCTGCCCGCGCGCAACCCTGACCGAGGCACTGGAGCGGATTCGGGATGCGATGAAAAGCAGATAAAGCCACACCGATGAGATGCGTAGCATTTTGGAAGTTGGCTCTGAACAGTGACGAAAACATGTTGAAAAGGCGCAGCTTACGGAACATCTTTTTGGGAGATATGATTTTTTTTGTGTCTCCGGTAGAGAAAGAAGAAAGCTGCGCCTCCGCATATCAAAACGAGTACTTTCACCGGAATCTGATATACCGGATACACAGAGGTATAAATGCAATGATATTCTGGCGAAGAAACTTCGCTTTCCTCAGCAGGGCTCGGGCTCCAGGAAAAAGATGCCAGAATTCGAAAATATTTTTTATCAGAAGAAAACTGGCTATAAGGAAGATAAAAATCTGGGATTTCCAGGCGTTGTGATTTTCCGTTCCAGCGTCCAGGGTTCTTCCGTGCTGTTCCGAGTCCACAATTCTGCTTTTTCTAATTCAAAAAGATACATCAGTGGATCTGTCTCCAGACGGATAAAGTCTTCTTTCGCAGTTCTTACCTGGGTTATATTTTGAAAATCGAAAACTGTCTGATATAACAAAGAACGATCTGATTTTTCCTGATAGGTGAGTACATTTGCGGCATACAGATCTTGGAAACTTTTTGTCTTTTCAGATCGTTTAAAAAAATAGAAATCGATAGGTTTGGAAGAAGTTTTTCGATACTCGTTTTCTAAACTGGATTCTATTGGCGAAGCATTTTCCGGTACGTTTTCTTTTAAAGAAAGAGCACAATACCGTATCGTCATTTTCGAATGCAGTGTCTGCTTTGACTGGAACAGAAAAACAGAATAACAGGGTGAAAAATAAAAATTTGATTTTTTTCATAATGAGTTACCTCTTATTTATGGCTTTATTCAGTTGATGCCGGATTTAAAAGTTTTTTTGAATTAATATATTCAAAATGTTTACCTCCACTTTTTAAGTCATCCACAATGAACTGCATGACGTCATCATCCAGCTTTTCTATTTCCTTTTGTGGCATTCCGGTTTTTAATAGATATGCTTTGTTAGATAGAACAACATTATTATCTGCCTTTACATTGCAAATTACCATATTTAAGGACAGAATACAACAAATAAAAAATGCAAGACATGTTTTTAATTTTTTCATGATGAGTGGTCTCCTTTCATAAGTATTGTTGGATGGTTTTAGTTTTTTATTTATCCTTAGATTAGTGCACTATCTGAAAAGTAAATTCGTTCGTTAATATGGATGATAAAATAGAAAATTAATAAAAATGCTTGTAATTATTATATAAATATATGAAAAATAAATCAATAGTCAAAAAACATATAAATAAATATATGAATTTGTAAAAAACAACGATTTTGTAAAAAGAATGTAATTTTAGAGAGATATATACGTATAAAAAAATAAAACGTGATTTTAATTTGCAGTGATATGGATTCTATGATATAGTGTGGTAAAGTGATGCTGTGAAAAAAAACAAAACCCCGTCGGCAAACAAGGCGGGCAGCGCAGGAAAGGGGATCATAACAATGTATATTACATGTCTGGATGTAGAAGGAGTACTGGTACCGGAAATCTGGATCGCGTTTGCGGAGGCAAGCGGAATCCCGGAACTTAAAAAAAACGACACGCGACGAGCCGGATTACGATAAACTGATGAGATGGAGACTTGGAATCTTAAAAGAGCACGGCCTTGGACTGAAAGAAATTCAGGCTACGATTGAAAAAATTGATCCGCTGCCGGGTGCAAAAGAGTTCCTTGACGAGCTGCGCACCTTCTCCCAGGTGATCCTGATCAGCGACACCTTCA
>ADJS01016683.1_pt1 | contig 12194 bp, 10 predicted proteins | sample 268128 | NCBI WGS metagenome assembly ADJS01 (sample SAMN00007486, study PRJNA43253) | human gut metagenome | isolation source: feces sample TS28 | reverse complement strand
ACGGTAGTGTCAAAAACTACCTGTTTTTATTGTTCTAAAATCCTTTAAAACCTTGAATTACAGGAGGTTTACAAATAAAAAGAGCATTGACCTCCCTTTTCTGGTATAATGTCAATCGCCAAACCAACATCCCCGAAAGGAGCCAATGCTCATGAACATTATACTTTATTTACTTCAGCTAATTCAATACCAACATCAACAAATCTGCTGGCTTTTAAATTTTATCTGCAGATATATCCCTCTCAAGCAGTGGGCCTTCGATGATTCCCACTCTCCCAAATATCAAAAGTTCAAGATTGATTCACTCCCTCTGATCACGGATTTCCGTCAGGACTGGACTTACAAAGAACTCATCCCTTACTACGAAAAGCGTTATGGTAAAAAGATCCGACCGATCAGCCGCCGGTCAGAGTGTGACATTCCAGATTCCTGCACCTGCCCACGCTGTGATGCTCCCAAACCCTTCCTCTACCGGAATAACGGTTCCAAAGGACAACTCCTGTGTAAAATCTGTGATGCCAGATTTTCTCCTGATGAAAGCAGGTTCTCTTCCGTAAAGCTGCGATGTCCTCATTGCGGCAACACCCTGGTTCCCAAAAAGGACAGGAAACACTTCATTGTCCATAAATGCGTCAATCCCGAATGTCCTTACTACCTTCACAACCTCAAAAAAGTTGACAAGGCAGATCTCGCAGAGGATTATGGTAAAAATAAATATAAGCTCCATTACATCTACCGTGAGTTCACGATGGATTTTTTCAGCATGGGCTTAAATACCCTGCCTAAAAATGCCTCTTCCCTTAAATTCAACAAACACAATGCCCATGTCATGTCCTTATGCCTGACACTGCACGTCAATCTGGGCCTTTCCCTGCGCAAGACGTCACAAGCTTTAAAAGACCTGTATAACATCAGCATTTCCCACCAGCAGATCGCTAACTACTGCAAAACCGCTGCCATCTGTATCAAGCCCTTTGTCGACCAGTATCCTTACGAGAAAGGGGATGTCTTCACTGCTGATGAAACCTATATCAAGATCCGCGGCATCAAAACTTACGTCTGGCTGATTATGAACGCCGCCACACGTTCCATTCTCGGCTATCAGGTATCCGATAACCGTGGGGTTGGTCCCTGCATCCTCGCCATGCGTATGGCTTTCCATGGGCTTGCAAAACTCCCGGAAAACTTTAAATTTGTTGCGGACGGTTACAGTGCATATCCTCTTGCTGCAATGGAATTCGCAAAAAAGTTTGGTAAAGACTTTACCTTCACCGTTACCCAGGTTCTTGGACTTACCAACGACGATGCTGTTTCTAAAGAACACCGCCCTTTCAAACAGATGATTGAACGGCTGAACCGCACGTACAAGGCTTCTTACCGCAGCACGAACGGATTTGATAACATCGACGGTGCCAACTATGACCTGGCTCTCTGGGTGGCTTACTATAACTTCCTGCGACCACATAAACATACGGGATATAAAGTACTCAACCAGGTAGACATGCTCCAGGGAGCGGATAACATGCCAGGCAAGTGGCAGCTTCTGATCTTCCTTGGACAACAGACCATTCTGAATATACAGAAAAACGGGACTGCTGCACCGGAGCGGAACGGTTGTCAATAGAACCGTGGAATACCACAACAGACGGCTATGCCGACTGTGAGGATATGCCGCGAAAGTCTGTTGACAAAAAGTTCCCGGATGATCCTGTCCAGCAGAAAAGGGGCAACTGCACCCTTTTCCTGCCTTCCGGCGAGGATAGATTCGGGCAATGCCCGAAAATGGGTCAAGGGACTGGTCCCTTGTAGGTTCTCAGGGCAACGCCCTGAGCCCTCGGAGAACTTATCGGAATAAATATCTGCAATTTTCAAGGTTCATTTGAGCCTTTTTCTTTAGCTCTGTTTTTCATAGATTATTTGACACTACCTTTCTCTTATTTTTCTTCATTGTTTTTCTTTTCGGGAAAGATAACGAAAATGTCACTCTCCCGTTTTCATCGACTTCCATATGCAGATCTGCTTCAAAATACAGATCTTTCTTTCTGGAATATAGATCCTTCACATGAACACTTCCATTCTTCAGAAGCTCAGCAGCCATCCTGACATCCATATCCTTTTCCATACTCTGTAAATACTTGTTTTCTTTCCAGAGACAGAAATTACATTCACGGTTGCCGCAATAGAAATTTTTCTTTCCTTCATAGACCAGACCGCCACAGACCGGACAGGTTCCCACGCTCTCTTTTTTCTGGAACCTTCGTGTCTCTTCTTCCGGAATGGAGTCACAATGATTTAACATCATGGAAATCAGTTTTTCGATACCTGTCATAAACTGCCCAGGAGCCATCTTTCCCTGCTCCATCTCTAACAGTTGGTTTTCCCATTCGGCTGTCATGGTGGCAGACTTCAAGAAATCCGGTAAGATATCGATCAATACTTTTCCGTCCTCTGTCGGAAGGATCTGTTTACCTTTTCGTACCGCATACTGGGAAGCGATCAGTTTTTCTATGATTCCTGCTCTTGTTGCCGGAGTGCCCAGCCCTTTCTTCTCGGTATCTTCCTCAAATTCTTTATTTCCAGCGGTTTCCATAGCTGCAAGCAGGGTATCCTCACTATACGGTTTCGGTGGTGCTGTAAAATGTTCCGTCTTTGCTGCGGATACGTTGTAAAACTTATGATTTACTTCTACTTTGGGAATGCGGTCCTTCCCTGCATCCGCCGGGTTTTCTATAGCAAGTCCATCCTCATTCTTAAAGCATTCCTCATACAGTTTCCAACCGATCTGTTTGATCACTTTTCCTTTTGCTTTAAATATTTCATCCTGACATCGTACTTCCACCTCTGTCTCCATGAATACATGATCTTCTTCCATTGCTTCTACGGTATGTACTGCGATCAGGAATAAAATCTTCTGTTCCCATTCTCTTAGCTTAGAGAAGTCAAATTCTGCAAGTTCTACCGTAGGAATGATTGCATGATGATCCGATACTTTCTTGTCATTCAGTACCTTCTTTACCTCCGGTGTTTTTGGCTGGTCAAACGGTCCCAGCAATTGATATTTTTCATGGATCTTACGGATCACGTGTTTCGCTGTTTCTTCCATATCACTTGTCAAATACTGGCTGTCTGTACGCGGATAAGTGATCAGCTTCTGCTCATATAGGCTCTGCGCCGCATTTAATGTCTGCTGAGCAGTCATTCCATAGATACGGTTCGCCTCTCTCTGTAGGGTTGTCAGGTCATACAGTTTCGGCGGTTTTACCGTCTTTTCCTTTGACTCCACCTTTTCCACAATCGCATCACTGCCCTGACAGGTTTTCCACATTCTTTCTGCTTCTTCCACATCGAAGATTTTCTTCTTCTCTGCGATCAGTCCATCAAAATCCAAAACTACATTAAAATATTTTTCTTTTTTGAAACCTGAAATCTGATTCTGTCTTTCGACAAGCATGGCAAGTGTCGGCGTCTGCACGCGTCCTACTGTCAGCTTTTTAAAATATTTTGTTGTGTAAGCTCTTGTCGCATTCATACCGACAAGCCAGTCTGCCTGTGCCCGGCAAACCGCCGCTTCTGCCAGATTATGATAGGTTTCTCCAGCTTTCAGATGTTCCATCCCTTCTAAGATCGAAGAACTTTCCAATGAACTGATCCATAATCTCTTGACCGGCTTTTTACTTCCGGACAGATCATATACATGCTTAAAGATAAGTTCTCCTTCCCGTCCGGCGTCACAGGCATTTACCACAAACTCGATATCCGGGCGGTTCAGCAGCTTTTTCAAAATATAGAACTGTTCTTTCTTATCTTTGGATACTGCTAGTTTCCATTCTTCTGGGATGATTGGAAGATCCTCATACAGCCATCTGGTGAACCTTTCATCATAAGAATCCGGTGAAACATATTCTGCAAGATGGCCAAAACACCAACTGACAATGCAGCCCTTTCCTTCCAGATACCCTTCTTCTTTTTTTGATGCCCCGATCACTTCTGCAATCGCTTTGGACACGCTTGGTTTTTCTGCAATTACTAAATACATAACTTATTACCTCCTTCATATAACGAAAGGAAACGCCCCAAAAATACAGGGCGTTCCACTCATTTTTTTTATTTTTTATTCATTTTCTTCTTCCCGGTCTTCAAATTCATCCTCATTGATGATTTCCAAGCCATCACTTGTTTCCAGTCCTTCCTCTTCAAAATCATCTTCTTCCTCTTTCTTTGGCTTATAGATCTTGAAGTAGTAATAAGCTGCAACTCCACCTAACGCAAGAATAAGGATTGCTGCCATTGCTCCCATATTCGCTTGTGGCATCTTCTCTTTTTCTGGCTTTGCTATCTCTTCTTTTTTATCGGTTTCTTCGGTTTTATTTTCATCGATGACTACCTGCGGAGTGGGTGTGACAGTTGCCGGCTCTTTTTCCTGATCCACAAATTCCTTCAGATCATTTTCATCTACCTGAGATAACAGATATACATTCTGGGAGGTAGAACTGCGGTCAATCACAAGATAAAAGGTATTGTTATTCTTTGTTGTGATCGTAAGGAATTCTTTACTGGATCCATTCTGGATATCATCCTGGACTTCCCCATTTCCCGGTTCTGTAAAAGCATCTTCTTTCTTCTCTGTTTTATTATTTTCCGGCAGAACCCCCTCATCTGCCGGCTTTTCTGTTTCTTTATTCTGTACCGTCTCCGTCTGTGCCGCTTCTGTATTTGTCGTCTCTGCCGACGGATCCACATATGCAAAGGCTGTTGTGGATGCAGAAAAAAGCACCATAACGCCTAACAATACTCCTGCCACTTTCTTATTCAGTTTTTTCCATTTCACCATACGGATGTCCCTCCTCTTTCTTTTCTGTAAATACAAAGGAGCCTGTTCCTTCTTCCTCAGACTCCTGGCTGACCTGAAATTTTACGGTTCCTTCCTGGATTCCATTCAGAAGATCATGCAGGGCATGACTGTCTAATTTCATTCCACGGATGCTTTTGATCATCTCATTATCTTCTTCCTGTTTTAAAGCAGCATGAAGTCCTTTGAGATACTGCTGAAGATCAGCGATCTTCTGTTCTGTCTTATGGATCTCCTCCATATATTTCTTGATTTTTTTATTCAAATCTTTCACTCTCCTTTTCTTATGGCAATCTGCCAAAACACATAAAATGTTGCTGCCAGTATGCTGTACCGATATTGGAATAATGGATCGGATCTCCACAATGGATCATCATGTTATTTCCCACATAGATACCCACATGGCTTGCTCCTGGCGTACTATACGTTCCCTGGAAAAAGATCAGATCTCCCGGCTTTGCATCGCCCGGAGAAACAAACGTACAACTGTTTCGCAATCCCTCTGCAGTCTGTCTTCCCAGGTTCCATCCGTTTCCACAATGATTGATCACATAGGATACAAATCCGGAACAGTCAAATCCAGAAGGGGAATATCCTCCCCATACATACGGGACTCCCAGATATTTCTCAGCTTCCCGGATCATCCGGGCAAATTCTTCATCTTGTAATGCTTCCGGCGGTATCTCATAACTCATTCCGTCCGAACCGGAGCCTGTGGAGATATTTCCTATATCCCACAAGTAATTTCTGTTTCCATAGGTGGTATTCAAAGCATTGTATAGGATCATCTGTTCTTCATTCAGATTAGCTCTTGCGACTGCATCAAATCCCGTATTCCCTAATGTCACATACAAGATCTTCTTCGTTGTCGTATTCGTTACTGTCACTTCATTGCTTCCGTTACTATCCGCAATAAACGCTTCCCAGGTCTTATGACCATGTGCGGATGCTGCGCTATGATTATCATAGTAAACATCGAACTGCACTCCATATCTTGCAAAGGCTCCCGTATCCTCTACGGTATATTCCACGCCATTCATCACAATCTTTGTTCCCATCGGAACAAATGGATCAGAAGCATCTACCGCGATCGTATGGTTTGCGGTTGGATAAACGCCACTCGCTGTAGGACCGCCTGACCATTGCCCGCAACAGATCGAACAATTACAGTAACCGCTGGTAACTACGTTCCCTAAGGATTCCCCTACCCGTACTGTCTTCGTTTCTGTCACGGTTTCTGTTTTGCTTTCTGTATCCAAGCTGTACTGTGCTTCAAATAAAGCCTGTAATTCATCCTTGATGTCTTCAAATTTCCAATCCCCATATTTTGCTGTCAGATAGGAGATCAGATGATACGGATTATGAGCGATCTCGCCTACGTTGTACTGGTATTCGTCATAGTCCGGATGAGTGGTTTCCATCTCATTGATCTGCTGGTTCAAAGCTATTTCCAAAGAAACATAGTAGTTCTCAGCTGCATAGATATCTTCATCTGTTCCCGGATATGTGGTGATCTCGATCACAGAGCCTCCCCCTTGTATGGAAGCGCTGCAGCTTCCCAAAGATACTGCCACGATCAGAAATAAAAGCACAAAAATACCGGCGCCGAAAAATACAGCCCGATTCCGCTTCACAATCTCTTTTAATGCGATCTTCGCTTTCACGGTTATATTCTCAACGCCGGCAACAGTTGCCGCCCCGCCTGCACTGCCTGCAGATTTTCCTGTTCTGGCAGCCCGATAGGCATCCTTATATCGTTTTCTCTGGAAAAAGCGGTTCAAAACCCTTTTCTTCTCTTCCGACTTTTTGGCCGTTTCCTCCGCCCCTGCTTTCCCCATGCTGTCACTCATACCAAATTTTAACTTTTCTCCGGTTTCATCCAGATGATATCCTCTCCGGTTTGCCTTTACATCTGCACGCTGGCTCCGATGCTGTGCATAGCGCAGACCTCTTATTGCTGTTTCGGTCCCTCTTTCTGCAAACTGAACCGTTTCCGTTGCAACATCCTGTTCCTCTTCTTCTGGATCCGATACCCCTTTTGAAACTGCATCTCTTACCGCATACCTTCCAATGGTCCTGCCCGGTTTCATCCCCGGGCCTTTTACCATCTGATTTTCCTCATCATCAAAGGATAATCTTCCGGATTTTGTCTGCTCTTTTCTCATCTGTTTTTGGATCTGCTTTTTCCGGATCTTTTTCTTCTGTCCTGTCAAGGAGTCATCTTCCGGTATCTGTGCATGTTCCCGAAACTTTTTCTTGTATTTGGGGGATTCTCCAAAAACGTTTTTCTCTCCAGTTCCTTCTCCATCTAACACAGATTCTTCTAAAATAGGTTCTTCAGATATTGCTTCTTTTCGCAAAGAGGATTTTCGGATCTGCTTTTTTTGCAGATTCCGTTCCTCTCCTTGTCCATCCGACTGCTGGGCTTTCTTCTTTTCCCGGTCAAAAACAAAGTCCTGTTTCATTTCCGGCGGTCTGCCCCGGCTTTTATGGCTGATATCTTTTACGGAACCATCTGCCAGATTTTCTTCCGTCAGACCGTCTCTTGTCATTTTACTTACAACTTTCTCTCTTCCTTTCAGTTCTTTCCCTGCCAAGATTTCCGCCTCCTTCCTTTTCTCTTTGTTCCACTTCTTCCGGCTTTGTTGTCATCAGAGAATATAACTTCAGGGACTTATCAAACTTATCCTTAAACGGAATGATCGTTGTCCCATAAAAGAGAAGTCCTTCTCCTTCCCCGGAATTCGTAACATAAGACAACTGATACGGTGAGATATTTAATTGTTTTGCCAGGATCTGCCGGTCACCTGCAGCCTGATTTAACATCAAAATAAAATCACTATTGTCCAAAATATTTTCAATCTCCCGGCTAGCAAGAAGGTCCTTTATATTCTGCGTGATTCCTGTCGGAATGCCCTGCCACTTCCTAAATCTCTTGAAGATCTCCACCGAATAAGATGCGGTCTGCTCTTCTTTCAGAAGAAGATGGAATTCATCGATATAGTACCAAGTAGACTTCACGCCTCGGTTGACAGTCACCCGGTTCCATACCTGATCCTGTATGATGAGCATTCCAAGCTTTTTCAACTGCTTTCCAAGCTCCTTGATATCAAAACAGACAATCCTGTTATTCAGTTCTACGTTGGTCTGGTGATTGAACACCTTCAAAGATCCGTTGACATAGATTTCCAGAGCTGTGGCAATCCTCTGTGCCTGGGGTTCTTTCTGTTTGCGGAGACAATCATACAGATCTCCAAGGATCGGCATATTTTCCGGTTTCGGATCAGAAAAATAGTTCTGATATACAAGCGGAAGGCATCGGTCAATGACAGACTTTTCTTCTGCTTCAATTCCATCCCGGCTTCCCATGATCAATTCACAAAGGGATAAAATAAAGTCAGATTTTACTCCCAGCGGATTATCATCCTCAGAATAATTCATGTTGATATCCATCGGATTGATGTAATCCTTACTGTTTGGGGAAATATGGATGACCTGTCCTCCCAAAGCATGGACCAACGGATAATACTCGCCTTCCGGATCTCCAATGATAATGTCATCATTAGTCGTAAAAAATACATTCGTCATTTCCCTTTTTGCCGCAAAGGATTTTCCTGATCCGGGCGTCCCAAGGATCAGGCCATTTGGATTTTTCGACTTCTTCCTGTCTACCATGATCAGGTTATTACTGGTAGCGTTCAGTCCATAATACAAAGAATCACCGCCCATAAATAATTCCTGTGTGGTAAATGGTACAAAAATCGCTGTACTGGTCGTTGTCAGCGCTCTTTTTATCGGAATATGGCTGACTCCAAGGGGAAGGCTGCTCATCAGTCCTTCTTCCTGCTGATAATCCAGACGCTTTAACATACAATTATATTTCTGTGCGATACCGGCTGTCTGAAAGATCGCATTATCCAATTCCTGCTTGCTTTTTGCGGTATTTAAAAAGAGCGCTGTTACAAGGAACATACGCTCATTTCGTGACTGCAGATCTTCCAAAAGCCGTTTTGCTTCCCCTCCATAGGTATTCAGATCCGACGGAATGATATCCATATCGTACCCTGCTCTTACTGCTTTTTTCTGCTCTTCAATTTTCATTCTGTTGATATCCGTTACTTTACTTTTTACCTAGCTTGATCGCTTTCATCTGATCCACAGACTGAATATGCAGATTTACGATCAAGTCCTTATCAATATCCAAAAACTCTGCCAGCATCTTGTCTGTCAGCTCCGGAGCCAGAATCTGTAAATAAGAAACCGCCCCCATCGTATTTCCCATCTGGAAGGTCTTCCCTTCCTTAAAGACAAAACTGGTAGGCGCTACATAATCTTTTGTGTTTAAACCAGTTTTAATCATAGAACCATAATCAAACTGGAAATCCACCGTAGAATCCGGATTAAAGGTTTCATACAAAATCCGTAATCGTTCTTCCCCATTCAGAGGATACGCCATCACACCAAGGATCTTAAAGTTATTTAGGATATCGGATTCGATACGCTCCAGCTTCGGTTTTGCTTCCCGGATATTTTCCGCTTCAATGGAAAAGGTGATGTATTTCGTTTTCACCAAACCATTGTTTCCTCTTGCAAGCTGTTTTTTCAGCATATTGGCATATTCCATACGGATATCATCATAAGCATCTCCCTGTGGACTGATCTTGATCACCTGCTCAAACTCCTTCATGCTGCTCTTATGATTGATAAAACTGAGCTGAAAATGTATGCTGCTGTCAAAATAGTTCAGGAAATCACACCAGTTTTCAAAGATCGCATTCTTGTCTTCATTCTGCGCCAACTGGTAGTTGATATCGTAAAACCGGATACATTTGGAATAGACATTTCCCTGCACCCTGCAAATACCATCCCTTCCCATTTCTTTGTAGGCAATGGTCTGTTGAACGGTAAGTTTCTTTACATCTTTTTTTCCATTCTTCTTTTTATTTGTCGGCCTTTTTTCTTTTTCTTACCACCACTATTTCCCCCTTTCCTTTCTTCCTTTCTCATCGTTTTCTGATCTTCTCCATCTGGATCCGATTCATAATAGTTTTCAGTTTCATATTTTCTGACAGATGGCCGGATAAATTTCACCCGGATCACATGCATCAATACGTCTTCCAGATGCATTCCATCTTTCTCATACATGGCAAACAAAAAGGCCGGCAGCATCATAAGTACCATAAGGACTGCAGCATTATTGATTCCAAGAGCATTTCTAAAGAGAAAATAACAGGGAATTCCCATAGCTGCTCCAATGCCAATACAGATCAATTGCCTTTTCGTAAGATTAAATGCCACTTTATTTTTTACCTTCGTTAAATCTTTCGGCACACTCACATACGCCATGTGTTTCACTTCCTTTCTTTTTAATGTGCATTAAAGATTGACTTACTAAGTGATCCTGTCTTGAACAGACTGAAACATAAGATCACCGTATATGCCATTACACCAAATAATGAGGAACTCAGATTATCTGAAAACTGGATGCCGGCCACTAATACTGCATAAATAGCAACACATACCATCATCAGAAATGCCTGGAATGCCAGGGCAAAGAGTCCTCTGAAATAATTCGTTCCGATCTGTCCCCACTCTCTGTTGCTCATCGTTGCGAATGGGATCGGTGCAACTGAGGTATAAAGGTAAATTTCTATCATACGGACATACAAGATAACCGTAATGAGTACAGACATGATCTTCATACAGAAACTTACGATCAAAGTTTCCAATGCCAATATCACAAGTTCTCCGATCTCCATGCTTTCTAATGTAGCAGATAAATCTGTGATCGCAGAGCTGATATCAATGGATGTATCTCCTGAAACCAGCCCTGCCGCCGAGTTTACGACGTTTTGTCCTACATCAAAGACCGCCATCGTAATGGTAAACGTATTGCTTACCAGATAAACGGCAATCCACATTTTTACAAAATACTTAAAGAACATCCATGTATCAATATCATGCATATTATTTCGCTCTGTCAGCATGGAGATCAGTTCATAACACAGTACAAATGTTATGATGATACCTGCAATCGGCATGATGACTGAATTTGACAGTCCTTCGATCATACTAAAGATACTGCCATTCCATCCTTGTGGCGTCTGTCCAACCTGGCCCGCAATCTCACTTGTCTTCTGATTGACATCCGTAAACATACGGTCCAGGTTAGAACTGATCATACCTGTTAGAAGTTCCCTCATCCATTCCTCAATCGCATCAAAAATTTGATTGAACATGGATCTCTACTCCTTTCCTTTAACCAAATAATCCACTCAAAAGCGGAATCAACTGTGTACCGATCAGGATCACACCACCGCCACTCATCAGCTGCTTAATTCCCTGTGATTTTGCGCCCGGATTATCATTTCCGTAACCTTCCATCAGGTTGATAACTCCCCAGACACCAAGACCTGCACCAATCGCTACGACTAATGTCTGTAAGATTGTAATTGCACTTCCGAAAAATCCCATATTCTTTTCTGAATAAACGCTGTTTCTATGGTCTGTCAGCGTTTCCTCTCTCCTTTCCCTATTATTCAGACCTCTTTTTTTACCTGTTTTATTTGCAAGGTGATCTTATTTTTATCTTCACTTTTTTCTCCTTTCTGCCTGATCATCAGGACCTTTTCTTAAAAAAACGCAAAAAAAGAGCACATAGATGGATATCTACATGCTCTAACGCTTTTTATTCTGTTTTTCTTATGAAATTTGATTTATCGTTTTTTATATGTGAATACAATTCCAATGATTGATCCCGTAAGAAGAAATGGGGCCAATCTGATAAATAAAAACTCAAAACCATGTAATAGAGTACCTACGATTGCCAACTCTGGATCATTAAAATCCCAAGTCAAATATTCACCATTCATAGCAGCAAAAGCAATAAAAATTATTGTAATAATTGCACATAATGAAATAAGCAAATAACGGACTGTATGAATTCTCATAGAACTTCTTTTAGCAAGTTGAAGATTGATAACTTCAAGCTTCTCTGAAATGCTCTTCATATTTTCTTTATCCAAACATTCTTCCTGTACAGTTTCCCCAAGTAAGGTGCTTACAGATGTATCTAATTCCTCTGCTAATGAAATAATCATACTTGAATCAGGAACGGATAATCCTTTTTCCCATTTGGATATTGTTTGCCTTACTACGTTTAACCTGATAGCTAGTTCTTCTTGCGAAAGTCCTTTTGATTTTCGCAAATTTCTAATATTCTCGTTTAACATACCCTGTGCCTCCTTTGTTTTGATACAATCATTAAATATCAAAACAACCATTGCCACAAGCAACGCAAATTAACATCTCCCATTATTGCATCAAATTCATATTTTTCAGTTCT
>ADJS01014053.1_pt1 | contig 12231 bp, 8 predicted proteins | sample 268128 | NCBI WGS metagenome assembly ADJS01 (sample SAMN00007486, study PRJNA43253) | human gut metagenome | isolation source: feces sample TS28 | reverse complement strand
TCTCCCTTAGAGGCTATAAGCTGGATGAGAGCCTTTATACTCGTTCACAGATGATGATGCTTGCACCAGCGAAAGGGCGCAAAAAAGCTCACATTTTAGACGGAAAAGAACACCTTACAATGATTCATTATCTAAGTTACATGTTCAGACCCAATCAAAATAATGCGCCAAAATCGACTTATGTAAAATGGTATAGTGCTGAGCAAATCAATGCTATTGCAGACGCGCTTCCATTAGTCTACCGTTGCATATTTCTCGACACCGTCTATGTAGGCCACCGCGTTAGCGGTGTATTATCACTAACGCTTGATTCCGTTGACCTTTACAATGGTACAGTAACCCCTACAAAAAGTAAAACCGGAAAAGTCCACACTTCCTATATTCCGGCACCGCTGATTGAGGATATGAGACAATATCTAATTGAGGTGCGTAGAAATATCGAAACGGATAGTAATGCCTTTTTCATTGGAAGAAATGGAAAGCCTGTAACATACCAAGCATATCGTGCAGCACTCGAATCTGCAAGAGTTGAGGTAAACAAGAAATATAGTTGGAATATTGAAGCGCTTCATACCCATGCAGGTCGGAGTACCTTTGCAGCAGCACTTCGGACATATCAGCTTGATTGCAGACGAAACGGAATTCCTACCTTCAGCGATGTTGATTTCTGTAATCTGATGGACTGGAAATCGCTCGATTCGTTAAAGAACTACGACCTTATCAATCGTATCCACGAAATATCTCCGCTTATAAAAGAGCTATATTCTGATTTTGATTCAATCGTTGAGAAAAATGGAAATCTAATTAGCGCAGAGGTGAAACGTGTATGAGCAGAGTGATAGAAATTATGGATACCAGTGGATTCTATTGGTCTGTCTCTATTGACGGAAATGTTATCCACCTTGGGAAGCGTTTATGCCGGGTTGATTTTGGAAATGCTGATAATTTGAATTCCGCGCTTAAGGATATTGAGGATGTATTTATTTGGCGGCATACGTTTAGCGATGTTCAATCAAGAACCAACACCTTTAATTTACTTATACTTCTTGATTCAATATATTACGAAAGTACGTTGGAATTGTTTCAGTACCATTGTGCAGAAATAATGAAGCAGTGCGATATACCGTTCGCAGAAACATTCACGAAAGTGTTCAGCTCTTGTCCTGAGAAGAAATATCGCCGTCTTTCTATTATTTCCGAAATCTCAAAAATCTACAAAGATATACATTTTCAATTTTATGGTCCATTAAAGCTGAAGCGGTCTAAGTACGCATCGAGTAGCCAGTTTTGCGTAAAATATATTGCATCTACAGGGAACGTAATTTCTTACACAATAAATGATGAGCCTTTGGATATTTGTCTTAGGGGTAAAACACATTTGGTCGAAGCCACGAATGTATTATCAGTAATTGAAAACTTACAGGTGGCATTAGCATCGGAAGACAAAACTACCATTCTTTCTATATTCGAAGAAGTCGGCTATCTTAATGCACTCGACATCATTCGAATTTGTTATCCTAAACTTGCCATATGCTTTTTCACCAGAATTGCTGAACGAATGGTTCGCACACGTCAACGAGTATATCCGTTTTTGCTTCTTAAAAATTATATAAAAACCGTTCCATATCAAGGAAACGCGAGGAAGTTTTTCTATGCATTATTGGAGCAACTTGAAGACCGTGTTCCTTATTATGAGGAGCAGTTGATAGCAGGAAATGAACAAGAAATGCTTTCAGACAAGGGCACGTATACTCTTTATTTTCGAAATGCAAATACTCTTTATTCCACAGAGCTCGTCTTTATCGGAGGCTTCCAACTGCGAAAAGAGTGTAAGGAATTTTGTTTAAGCTATGCTAAATTCGGAAGCAAAAATTTAAACATAGAAAAAGCATCACTTGTCAGTGGAATTTTTCGGCAGCTTTTTTCGATTATGTTTAATGACTTAGATATTTATATTGAATCCATCGTATCCTTGACTTCCTCCGATGTAAAAATTCTACTTTCATATCTAATTCAGTCTTCTGAATTTGCTTATGCAACATAAAAAAAGAGGATTCTCCTTCTCGGAAAATTTTATGCATATATCACAGGCATGGAACCAACAAACCCTGCATCTGCTTTTTATAAACTAAAGCTCCCTGTAGGGGAGTCAATTCACACAACACCAATATCAAAAGCCGCGAAAGAATATATTATCAAAGAGGTTTCTACTGCACCACCCGTTTATTCGGTTGGAATCAAGATAGCTTTCGCTACGGGGATGCGAGATGGAACATTTGATACATTGACAACGGATTCGTTGGTCTATACACAAGGTCATTATGTCATACGCTACTTTTTGAAAAAGACCTATAAATACCGCATTGAAAATGGCCTACCCGTTTATAATGAGTGCCAAATTCCAGATGAACTCGCAATGGAAATCAAGGAATTTATCAATCAAACAAAGGACCTGCGTTCCCAACTTAACAAGCCATATCTTCTCGTCTATCAAGAACTGAATAGAAGAACTGGAACCCATCTGCCGCCAAGGGTTCTTAACGGCAGCGGTTTGCAATACTTTATCTGCAATATGCTTTCAAAAGCAAATATTAGGAACGCTGATGGCATCATTGATAGAGAATCTCTTCGAAGTATTCGCGCCGAAATAGGCCGAGCGCTCTTTGCAAGCGGAAAGAGTGCTGAGGAGGTGTCTTCCTTTTTGGGCAACTCCCCGGTGGTTGCAAGTCAGTCTTACAACCAGTGTTATCCTACAGACGAGGCACGCAAGTACAATTCATTTTACAAAGAAACTTTGGAAAAATCAGTGTTTTTTTCAAACAGTATCGAGCCGGAGAAGCAGAGTCGCATGGTTATGTTTGGAACATGTTCTTCAGACAAAATCTGCAAAGGAAAAGATTGCCGAGCCTGTCCTGAAAGAATCACTCGAAAAGGGGGTGTAACTATATGAGTTCTACAGCACTACAAATAGTTGAACATTTTGAAACATCTGTCGGCATACCTGACGCTGAAAAGGAATCTTGTGAGAAACTTCTTGCGTTGTATTCTATCAATTCATTTGATGATTATACTTGGAATATTTTCTTGGCTACTTCAGGTAAGAGAGGAACATTGTATTTTTCAAATCAATATCCACGGTTGGAAATTGAAATTTTAAAAGCTTCGATTCTTAATATGCTTTCCGCAGGTGCTACACTCTCGACCTGTTCAGGTAGAATTCACGATTCTTTTTTTGTATTCGATTATTTTGAAAGTCGTGGCTTTTCTATTACACAACTTAATCAAGTAATCTTCCTTGATTTTTATAATTATATCAGCGAAATCAATCTCGAAAACTGGCATCGCAATCGATATCTTCAAGCATTACAAACGCTTGCTGAATCAGGAGAGATGCTCGGAATGTTGAACACGCTATCTACAGTTTCCGTTGGCCGACGTTTTAAAAATCCATCAAGCCCAAAACGTGCGCCAGAAATTCAGGTCATTTCTCAAGTAGACAACTTATTTTTTGATTTAAATAATGATATTCCTCTTGGATATCGTGTAATATACTTTACACTTCGTTTGCGAACACATCGGATTTCTGAGGTCCTTGCAATGCCACTGGATTGCATCTCATACCCAGAGGAAAATGTATTCACCATTTCGGTCCCAACCGCTAAGGAAACGGCATATCATGTTCCAGTATTCCATCAGTATAGTTTTCTTGCAAATGGAGTATGCGAAAGTATCTACTATAAATTACTAATGCAACAACATGATTACTCATTATCAATGCAAGTACAATTAAAACTGCAATATCAAGGATACTTATTTGTACATCCAAAATTATTGCGTATTATTACCGTAAATGATTTTAATAGTTATCTTTCCGAACTCTGTGCTAATAATAATGTTATTGATTCTGATGGAAATGCTACCAAAATCACTTCTCATGACTTACGCCACATAAATGTATGTGAACGCTTACAAAGTAATATCATTTCAGCCACTGAAACAATGGTGGAATGTAATCATACATCGCTGAACCAAACTTTGGGATACGGCTATCCATCAAAGAAAGATGAAGCTAAACACCTTGCCGATATTACAAAGCAAATTCCATTATTCGGAGAACAGAAAGAAGTACGTTGTCTACAAATTCCATCGTTCAAATATGAACGTCTTTTAGATGACCCGTTAACGCGCATAATACCCGGTTACGGTATCTGCTGTAAGCAAAACTGTAAACCACAATTTGAAAAATGCATTGACTGTGATTCATTCTTTCCAGACCCTTCGTATCGAGACTGCTTTTCTGCCACAATTGATTTGCTCTTGAAACGCAATCAACGAATCATTCAGAAGCATGGTAGCAATGCAATTATTCAGCATAATGAAGAACTTATCCGACTATACCAAGCATGTATTACAACTATAGACGCAGAAAATGCCCGTAAGAATAGAGGATTATCATGAAAACACAAAATGAAGGTATCCGCACATACCAAGAAAACAAACGGCAGGAAACCTTATCGAGAATTGATGAGGCATATCAATACCTAAAGGAATCACACCTATCAATTACAAAGAAAGCATTAAGCGACACAAGCGGTATACCACTAAGAACGATTCATCAGCCGTATGTACAGCAATACCTGTTGCAATACCCTGAGTTCAACCCTGACTCCGCGCCATGCGATTCTGCTGGTACTATTACAGCGTTAGAGAATGAAGTCAAACGCCTGAAATGTTTGCTCTCGAAATCAAGAAATGATAATAACCGATTGAAAGCCGAGAATCTTTCATTGAAAGAAGAGTATCGGAAGCTGAACTATGAATACTCATGTGTCTTGGGGGATAACCAAAAACTACGAGAAAACAAGCTGATTCGGCTGTAAAGAAAAGCCCCTATGGTTCAACCATAGGGGCTTTTATAAACAAAAGCGCTCCTTGCATATTTATACAAGGAGCGCTCTGGATTGCGTGAAAAACTCTTATGGAATGTGTGCAACATAGAGCCTTATTCATGAACAGCGTCACAATAAGGTTTGTTCTATATTGCACTGTACATTGCATCTTTATTTTACACAATCTCCATGGAGCTAGTAACAGGAATCGAACCTGCAACCTGCTGATTACAAATCAGCTGCACTGCCAATTGTGCTATACTAGCGGGTACTAGATAATAATACCACAAACAGCAGCGCTTTGTCAAGACTTACAGCAATTCTACACCGGCATTACGGCAGGCTTTTACCGTGGCATCATCCCAAAGGCTGACCTGAACCTCACCTACATGGGCTTTGCCGAGCAGCAGCATGCAAAGGCGGCTCTGGCCGATGCCGCCGCCCATCGTCAAGGGCAGCGTGCCATCCAACAGCATCTTGTGGAAGGGCAGCTCTGCGCGCTCGGGGCAGCCTGCCTCGTCCAGCTGGCGGCGCAGCGATTCAGCATCCACGCGGATACCCATGCTGGACAGCTCCAGTGCGCAGCCAAGGGGCTTGTGCCAGAACAGAATATCGCAGTTCAGCGCCCAATCATCGTAGTCGGGGGCACGGCCATCGTGGGGCTTGCCGCTGCGAAGCTTGCCGCCGATCTGCATGATGCAAACCGTGCCATGCTCCTTGGCAAAGGCGTTTTCGCGCTGCTTGGCGGTAAGCTCGGGGTAGAGGTCCTCCAGCTCCTGTGTCGTGATAAAAGCTACATCACGGCCGAGATGGATGTTCTTCAGCTCAGGAAACTTCCAGCGCAGCTCGTCAGAGGTCGCGCAGACCGCATCCACGATGTCGCGGACGGTCTCACGCAAAAAATCCAGCGTGCGCTGTTCAGCGGTAATAACACGCTCCCAGTCCCACTGGTCAACATAGATGCTGTGCAGGTTGTCCAGCTCCTCATCACGGCGGATGGCGTTCATATCGGTCACAATGCCCTGACCGGGGCGGAAGCCGTACTTGTACAGGGCATAGCGCTTCCATTTGGCAAGGCTGTGTACAACCTCGGCCTGCTCATTCAGGCTGGGAACATCAAACGCAACGGGGCGCTCCACGCCGTTCAGGTCATCGTTCAGGCCGCTGCCCTGCATGACAAACAGGGGAGCCGTGACGCGCTTGAGATGCAGTGCCATGCAAAGCTTTTCCTGAAAGATCGTTTTGATAAGGCCGATGGCCTTCTGGGTGTCATACAGCCCCAGCAGGCTTTGGTACCCTTCCGGAATGATAATGCTGCTCATAGTAGAATCTCCTTTTTCTTTCCCAGATTTTGACCCTATGCTTACGCCTTGGCAAACTGACTTTCGTAGAGCTGCTTATAAAAGCCGCCCTGCGCCAGCAGTTCATCATGCGTACCGCGCTCGATAATGTTGCCGGCCTTCATCACCAGAATCTGGTCAGCATTTTTGATGGTGGACAGGCGATGGGCTACAATAAAGCTTGTGCGGCCCTTCATCAATTCTTCAAAGGCATCCTGCACCAGCACCTCGGTGCGGGTGTCGATGCTGGAGGTGGCCTCGTCCAAAATCAGAATTGGCGGACGCCGCAGCATGACCCGCGCAATGCAGAGCAGCTGCCGCTGCCCCTGACTGATATTGCCGCCGTCCTCGGCAATCTGTGTGTCGTATCCGTTCGGCAGGCGGCAGATAAAGCTGTGGGCGCGCGCCTTCTTGGCTGCGGCTATGATTTCCTCGCGGGTGGCGTCCGGTTTGCCGTAGGCGATGTTTTCTGCAATCGTACCGGCTTTGAGCCATGTTTCCTGCAGCACCATGCCCAGATTGGCGCGCAGGCTGTCCCGCGTCACCGTGTCGATGGGGTGTCCGTCCACCCGCAGTGTGCCGCTGTTGATCTCATAGAACCGCATCAGCAGATTTACAAGGGTGGTCTTACCGCAGCCGGTCGGACCGACCAGCGCGATGCGCTGCCCCGGCTCGACCTTGAGGTTCATATCCTCGATCAGGGGTATATTGTCCTGATAGCGGAACCGCACATGCTCAAAGGCCACGCTGCCGGCACCGTGGGGCAGGCTCACGGCATCGGGGGCATCGGGGATGATCGGTGTCTCATCGATCAGATCAAACACCCGCTGCGCACAGGCCAGCGCATTCTGCAGCTCGGTCATGACATCGGAGATGTCATTGAAGGGCTTTGTGTACTGGTTGGCATAGTTCAAAAAGACGCTCAGCTCGCCGACCGTGATACCGCCGGCAATCGCAACAAATGCGCCCAGTATGCCGACCGAGGCGTAAACCAGTGAATTTACAAAGCGGGTGCAGGGGTTCGTGGTCGAAGAAAAGAAGGTTGCCCGCACACCGCAGCGCTGCAGGTCGCGGTTGATGCGGTCAAAGCGCTCCTCAGCGCGCGCCTCATAGCCGAAGGCGCGAACCAGATGCTCGTTGCCGATCAGCTCCTCCACAAGGCTGGTCATCTCGGCGCGGGTCTCGCTCTGCACCCGGAACATAGAATAGGTGTGTGTCGCAATAAAGCGCGCCACAAAAATGGAGAGCGGTGTCAGCGCCACGACCACCAGCGCGATGCGCCAGTCTATATAGAGCATGACCCCCAGGGTACCCAGAATTGTCAGCACACCGGTAAACAGCTGGGTAAATCCCATCAGCAGGCCGTCACTGAACTGCTCCACATCGGTTGTGATGCGGCTGATCGCATCGCCGGGGCGGTGGGCGTCCATATATTTCAGTGGCAGAATCTCAAGCTGCTCAAACACGCGCACCCGCATATCCCGCACGACCTGAAAGGTGATGCGGTTGTTGACAACATTCATCAGCCATTGGGAGAGCGCCGTGCAGGCGATCGTGGCAGCCATAGCCAATGCGATGCGGCCAAGCCCCTGATAATCTACCTGCCCGGGCCCCACGATCTTATCGACCGCCCTGCCGGCCAGCACCGGTGCAAGCAGGGTGGTGACAACGGTGATGAGCGCCAATGTAAGCGTAAGAATGACCATGCCCTTGTAGGGGCGGATCAGCTGCAGAACGCGTTGGATCGTATTGCGGTCAAGCTTCTTCGATGCCTTGCTCATAGTGTTTTGGCCACCTCCTCCTTGCTCAGCTGGCTCAGGCAGATTTCCTTATAGACCTCACAGCTCTGCAGCAATGCGGCATGGGGGGCATCACCGGCCAAAGTGCCGTCATCCAGCACAAGAATGTGGTCGGCGCGCTGCACACTCGCCGCGCGCTGGGAGACGATAAAGACCGTCATACCCTGCGTTTTTTCTTTAATGGCCTTGCGCAGGGCTGCATCGGTGGCGAAATCCAGCGCGGAGGCACTGTCATCGAGAATCAAAATTTTCGGCTTCGGTACCAGTGCGCGTGCAATCGTCAACCGCTGGCGCTGCCCACCGGAAAAGTTGCGTCCGGCCGTTTCCACAGGGGCATCCAGCATGCCGGGCTTGCTGCGGACAAAGTCTGCGGCCTGTGCGATTTCAAGCGCCTCCCAGATCTGTGCATCGGTGGCATTCGGGGCGGCCCACTGCATATTGTCGCGGATGGTGCCGGTAAACAGCACCGCCCGCTGGGGTACGATGCCTACAAGGCTGCGAAGCTGTGCAAAGCTGTACTGCTTTACATCGTGGCCGAACAGCGTCACCGTGCCGCGGCCGGCGTCGTAAAAACGGCAGATCAGATCGATCAGGGTCGATTTTCCGCTGCCGGTACCGCCGATCACGCCGATGGTCTCGCCGCAGCCGGCCGCAAAGGAAATATCGGTCAGGCTGGGTGCGCCCGCACCATGATAGGTGAAATCCACATGCTCAAACCGGACCGCCTCGGCAGCACCGTCAACCGCGAGCGGTGCCGTGCCGGGGTCCTCCATCGTGGTGCGGGTGTTCAGAATCTCATTCACACGCATACCGCTGGCCAACGCGCGCGTTACAGAGACGACCAGATCTGCCAGACGCAGCAGGCTCAGAAGGATCTGGCTCATATAGTTGATCAGCGCGATAACCTCACCCTGAGTCAGCGCACCGGCATCGACCTCCATGCCGCCGCGCAGCAGCAACGCTACCACGGCGAGGTTGACTACCAGATAGGTCAGGGGATTCATCAGGGCGGAGATGCGGCCCGCTGCAAACTGCAGCGATTTCAAATGATCGTTCGTCTCGACAAAGGCAGCCAATTCATCGGCCTGCCGGGCAAAGGCGCGCACCACACGGGCACCCACATAGTTTTCACGGGTCAGCAGCGTCACACGGTCAAGACCGTTCTGCGCCTCATGGTAAATCGGCACTGTGACCCGCATGATTGCCCAGATGATCAGCGAGACCGCAACGGTAACGCCGAGGAAAAGCAGCGTCAGTCTGGGGCTGATCGAAAACGCCATGATAAGCGCGCCAATAACAATGAACGGCGATCGCAGCAGCAAACGCAGGGTTAGGTTCACACCGTTCTGGACCTGATTGATATCACTGGTCATCCGCGTGACTAGCGTGGGGGTGCCGATACCGTCCAGTTCGCTGTAGCTCAGCGTGTCAATATGACGGTACAGGTCCCTGCGCAGCGCCGTGCCAAAGCCCAGTGCCGCCGTGGCGGAAAAGTATTGGGCCGTCAGGCTGCTGGCAAGACCGATGGCAGCCAGCAGAACCAGCAGGCCGCAGCGCGTCCAGATAAAAGCTGCATCCCCGTTTTTGATGCCTGTATCAATGATGCTGGCGATGACCAGCGGTACAAACAGCTCAAAACAGGCCTCCAACATCTTGAATAGCGGCGCCAACAGGGCTTGTCGCTCATAGCCCTTGATGTAGCGCATCAATTTGTGCATGAAAGACCACCTCATAGGTACAGATTGCGTGTAACTGCATTATTATACCACTAATTCGGGAATTTGTCATATCCTGATTCAACGGATTTCGATGATTATTTATCCGTCCGGCGCCTATACTTTCAATGGGCAGATACAGGAGGAGGATATGCAGATGTTCTGGGTCTACAGCTACAAAGGTTTTTCACGCACGGCGGCGCGCACCGTCCGCACCGCGCTGGTACTGGCAGGGCGGCAGGGCTGCTGTCAGGCCGACACAGGCCATCTGCTGCTGGCGCTGGTGCAGACGGCACGCGGCAGTGCAGCAGACTTCCTGCGCCGCAAGCGGGTCACCACCACAGCGCTGGCCAACTGCAGTGCCGCCCGGGCCGAAGGCGCACCGCGCAGGCTGCACCGCTGCGACCTTGCACCGGAGCTGCGCAAGGCGATGGAGTTTGCTGTGCTGGGGGCACATGCCGCCAGCGCTGCCCGGGCCGAAAATGAGCATCTGCTCTGCGCCATGCTTGAGGATTCCACCTGCACAGCCAGCCGCTGGATGCTTTCCCTTGGTGTCGAGCTGCCGCAGGCCGCGCGGGAGTGCCGCCAGCTCTCGGGTCAGCTGGTATTGCCCGCACAGCCCCGGATGGCAGCCAGCCGCACGGGGCGTCCCAGCGAAAAATACGGCCGCGACCTGACACGCCTTGCACAGGAGGGTCGTCTGGACCCGGTGCTGTGCCGTGACAGTGAGCTGGAGCGGATGGTGGAGATCCTTTGCCGCCGCCAGAAAAACAATCCCTGCCTGCTGGGGGAGCCGGGTGTCGGAAAAAGCGCACTGGCCGAAGCACTGGCCCAGCGCATTGCCTCTGGGCAGATTACCCCGGCCCTGCGGGGCAAACGGGTCTTATCGCTCGATATGGCCTCGATGGTGGCGGGCACGAAATACCGCGGTGATTTCGAGGAGCGCTTTAAAAACCTGCTTGAGGAGCTTTACCGCGACCGCTCGACCATCCTGTTCATTGATGAGATCCACATCATTGCCGGTGCCGGGGCAGCGGAGGGGGCTATCGATGCCGCCAGCATCCTAAAGCCGATGCTGGCGCGCGGGGAGATACAGCTCATCGGTGCGACCACGCCGGAGGAATACCGCAAAACGATCCAGAAGGACTCTGCGCTCGAGCGGCGGTTCGGGCGGGTGATGGTCGAGGAGCCGACACCAACCGCTGCCGAAACGATTCTCGCGGGCCTGATGCCCCGGTATGAGCGCTACCATGGGGTGGCCATCCCGTCCACAGCCATCCATGCGGCAGTCGAGCTGAGTGTGCGGTATCTGCCGGGGCGGTATCTGCCCGATAAGGCCATCGACCTGCTGGACGAAGCCGCGGCTGCACGCCGCATTGCCGAAAACAGCAGCGAGAAAAAAGCGCTGACCCCGGCAGACATTGCCCGTGTGGTGAGCAAGGCAAGCGGTGTACCCGCCGAGCGTGTGGGGGAGGCCGAGCGCGAGCGGCTTGCACAGCTGGAGCAGCGCCTTGCCGCAGAGGTCATCGGCCAGCCGCGGGCTGTAGCCTCGGTAGCTGCCGCCATACGCCGCAGCCGCACCGGCCTGCGGGAGAACAATCGTCCCATCGGCGCGATGCTGTTTTTGGGGCCTACCGGTGTGGGTAAGACCCAGCTGGCCCGCACGCTGGCCAAGGGCTGGTTCGGCAGCGAGAAGGCACTGCTGCGCTTTGATATGTCCGAATATATGGAGCGTCACACCGTGGCACGGCTCATCGGCGCGCCTCCGGGCTATGTAGGCCACGACGAGGGCGGCCAGCTGACCGAGGCTGTGCGCCGCCGCCCCTACAGCGTTGTGCTGTTTGATGAGATTGAAAAGGCGCACAGCGATATTCAAAACCTGCTGCTGCAGATTTTGGAGGACGGCACCTTGACCGATGCACAGGGCCGCAGAGCGGATTTTTCCAACACCATCATTTTGCTTACCTCCAATCTGGGTGCGCGGTGCCTTGCCGGGCAAACGGCCCCCATGGGCTTCGGCGCTGCCGGGGCGGAAAAGGACCGCCGCGGCCAGCAGGCAATCCGGGAGGCGAGGGAGTTCTTCCGCCCCGAGCTGATGGGGCGTCTGGACGAGACCGTGCTGTTTGACCCGCTCGGCCCGGAACAGCTGGCAGGCATTGCCGACCGGCTGCTCTGCGAGCTGGAGGAACGCGCAGCCGGGCAGGGCTACACCCTGCGCCATACTGCCGCAGCCGTCAAGGCGCTGGCAGGGGATAAGGTGCCGCCCTACGGCGCGCGGGAGCTGCGCCGCACGGTCAGCCGTGCAGTAGAGCAGGCACTGGCCGACCGGATCGCCGACGGCACTGCCCAGCCCGGCACAGTCTACACGGCCGATGCCGATGCAAACGGGCATATCATCCTGACACAGGACACCCTGACGGCCTGTGTGTAACGCCGCTGCACAAACAAATAGGGAGGCATCCGCCTGTAGCAGACGGATACCTCCCTA
>ADJS01019269.1_pt1 | contig 12263 bp, 9 predicted proteins | sample 268128 | NCBI WGS metagenome assembly ADJS01 (sample SAMN00007486, study PRJNA43253) | human gut metagenome | isolation source: feces sample TS28 | reverse complement strand
AATTTCGGTGCCAGCTTTGAAGAAAACAATGCAGAGATCGCAAAGCTTTTACAGGAGATCGAAGAAATTTATCCCGAAAAAAAAGCGGGAATCTTTATGCCCAATGACACCCACGCCAACATTCTGCTCAATCTTATCATCCGAAAATACGGCACGCTGCCGGAACGATATAAAATCGTTGGTTTCGACAACTCTCCTGTTTCCAGAGAGGCGGCCTTTCCCATCACCACAGTCGGACAACAAATGGACAAAATCGCACACGAAGCAGTAGAACTGCTTTCGCAGCAAATCAGCGAACGGAAAAAGCGCAGACCCAAGCCGCTTTCCGCACCGATTCACAAGGTGCTTACCCCGGTTCTGATTCGCAGAGAAACCACAAAATAAAGACAATCCCCTGATCCGCAGAACGCCGTTTTCTATATAAAACAACCAGCCTGAGATTCCAATCATGGAATCTCAGGCTGGTTTTCATTTGTATGCAGTGAGAAAAGCGATGTGGCTTTCACAACCTTCTTCCATTTTGATGCGTTTTCGTTTATTCTTCCAACAACGATTCCATAAATCGCACGAAGGCTGCTTTGCCTGTCTCACTTCTCCGGAATACACCGGCATCTAACAAAACCTGCTCAAACACCTTCCCCACTTCTGCGTGCAAGATATCCCATGCATTTTCCGCTGAAAATTCCGGATGCTGTTTCAAAATGGAAACAGCCCAGTCAGCATGTGATGCGGTCAGCGGATTCGCCGTCAAATCTGCACCGGAAAGCATCGCCGCTCTCACGGCATCCAGTTCCGCTGCAAGACGTGAAGGCAGCACTGCAAGCCCCATGACCTCGATCAGGCCGATGTTTTCCTTTTTGATGTGGTGCAATGACGGATTGGGGTGAAATAGTCCCAGCGGACGTTCTTCCGTAGTGCGATTGTTTCGCAGAACCAGATCACACTCATAGGTACTGCCATGCATTCTGGCGATCGGTGTGATGGTATTGTGCGGCACACCATCAGTGGATGCCAATATCTGCACACTTGCATCGCTGTAGGTACGCCACTTTTCCAGAATCTTGCTGCAAGCCGCAGCGAGCGTGCTCCGGTTCGATGCCTGCAGCCGTATCACAGACATGGGCCATTTTACAATGCCCACCTGCACATCCGGAAACTGCGGAAGCACATAGTATTTTTCAATCGGTGCTTTTGCCATGGCAAAGGTATAGTTGCCGCCCTGAAAATGCTCATGGCTGAGAATCGAACCGCCCACAATGGGCAGATCTGCATTCGAGCCAATGAAATAGTGGGGCAAAATATCCAGCACATCAAACAGCTTCTCAAACACTGCCGCATCGATCTTCATTGCTGTATGCTTTTCGTTGAACACAATGCAGTGCTCGTGGTAATACCCATAGGGTGAGTATTGCAGCTGCCACGGTTCTCCCTGAATTTGCAGCGAAACCGGACGCAGATTCTGCCGTGCCGGCTGCTTCAAATTTCCGACAAACCCTGCATTTTCCGGACACAGCTGACACTTGGGATATGCAGATGCCTTGGCAGATTTTGCTGCGGCAATATCCCTGGGATCTTTCTCCGGCTTGGAACGATTGATCGTAATGTCCAGTGTGCCGTATTCGGAAGCATATGTCCACTTCAAATCCTTTGCAATTCTGCCCCGGCGCACATAATTCAGGTTCTGGCTAAGCGCATAGTACCAGTCCGTCGCTGCTTCCGGCGATACCGCGTAGTGCTTCCGAAAAGATGCCATCACCTCTCTGGGCATAGGTGTCAGTACGCCCATAAGCCTGGTATCAAACAAATCCCGTGAAGCACCGGTATCCGGAATGAGATGCTGTGCACAGGCATAGTCGATCAGCGGCTGCAAAATCGCATCAATCTCTGTTTCTGAAGATGCTTCTCCGCTGGTCTGCCAATCGTTCAGCTGAAAAATCTCCATGTACTGATTCTGTACCACATAGCGATCTTCCGGTTGGATCAAATCGTTTTGCAAACCGTAATCCATCAGCTTTTGAATCGCATCGCAAATCATCTGTTTCACTCCTCATATCCGTTGGGGTGGTGCTTATGCCACTTCCACGCACTGGAAATGATCTCCTCCAGACTATCGTGCACCGGATTCCAGCCCAGCACACGTTTTGCCTTTTCACTGGATGCCACCAGTCTGGCAGGATCGCCGGCACGGCGTGGGGTTTCTACTGCCGGAATGGGATGTCCGGTCACCCTGCGTGCGGTTTCAATCACCTCACGGACAGAATACCCGATTCCGTTTCCCAGATTGAAGATATTGCTCTCACCGCCCTGCATCAGATACTGTACCGCAAGAATGTGTGCCTGTGCCAGATCGGTCACATGGATGTAGTCCCGAATGCAGGTGCCGTCCGGTGTGTCGTAGTCCGTACCATAGATGGAAATGGCATCCCGTTTGCCGTTGGGGACTTGCAGAATCAGCGGGATCAGGTGGCTTTCCGGATCGTGTGCCTCTCCGATGGTACCGCTGGCATCTGCACCGCAAGCGTTGAAATACCGCAGAGAAACATACCGCAGACCATGTGCTTTGGCAGTCCAGTGGAACATCTTCTCCATGGCAAGTTTGGTTTCCCCGTAAGGGTTCGTGGGACAAGTCCGGTCGCTCTCCAGAATCGGAATATTCTCCGGCTCGCCGTAGGTAGCAGCAGTGGAGGAAAAGACGATCTTATCCAAACCATGGCGTACCATTGCCTCAAGGAGTACCTCTGTTCCGCAAAGGTTATTGTTGTAGTATTTCAGCGGATTGGCAACACTCTCTCCCACCAGTGAAAATGCTGCAAAGTGAATCACGGCATCAATTTTTTCCGCATCGAACAGCTTATCCAAAAAGGCAGCATCCCGGATGTCGCCCTCGTAGAATTTCGCCTGCTTGGGAACAGCGCTGCGGTGCCCTGTCACCAGATTGTCTGCGACAATGACCTCATGGCCGGCTCTTACCAGCTCCAGTGCAGTATGCGAACCGATGTATCCGGCTCCTCCTAAGACTAAAATACGCATATTATGCTTCTCCCTTCTGTGAAAAATGGAACTGTGTTTTCTGCCGGTACGGGGTATTTGCACGCAAAATCGGCGAGGGAAAATTGGGATGATTGATGGCGTCCGGAAAATTCTGCGTTTCCAGACAAAAAGCACTTCGTTTTCCGTAAGCACAGCCGTCTTTTCCCAAATCCGCCGGAATTTCTACGGAATTGGCAGTATACACATGAATGGCGGGCTGCGTTGTTTTGCAGGTGAGCCGGATTCCGCTCTCTGTGCTGTATGCCTCCGCCTGAATCGGTGCATCGGAACGAACGGCAAAACTATGATCTACCCCAGCTGCGTTCTGAATCTGCACGCAATCCTCCTGAAATGCTGCCGGAATCGGCTTGTATGCCCGAAAGTCAAAGGGCGTTCCTGCAACCGGTGCGATTTCCCCTAACGGAATGGAAGTCCGGTCAATGGGAATGTAGGAATCCGCAAAAAGTTTCAGCATATGATGCGCCAGTGTTCCGCTTTGGTGTCCGTCCAGATTAAAATAGCTGTGGTTTGTCAGGTTGCAGATCGTATCTTTATCACAAACTGCGTCATAGGCAATGGTCAGAGTATTGGTATCGTCAAAGGTATAGGTAACAGTCACCTGCAAATTTCCCGGATAATGTTCCTCGCCGTCCGGACTCTCTGTGGTGAAAGCAACGCTGTTCCCGCTGCATTCCGCCTGCCAGATACGCCGGCTCAAGCTGCGGTAACCGCCGTGCAAATGGTTTTTTCCTTCGTTGCAGTTCAGCTGTATCTGCTGACCGTTCAGGGTGAACTGTCCGTGACAGATACGGTTGCAGTATCTTCCAACAGTTTCGCCAAAATATTCTCCGCCGGTTTCATAGCCTTTCACATGGGCATAGCCCAGCACCACGTCCCGCAACTGCTTCTGCCGATCCGGCACCAGCAGGGAAATCACCGAAGCACCGTAATCACAAAGTGTCACGCTTGCACCGGAGGCATTCTCAATGCGGTAGAAATGTGCCATCTGCCCACTGGAAGTTAATTCAAATTCTGAAATCTGTACTTGTTTCATGTGATACATATCCCCTTTCTCAATCAAACTGCATACCGCCAATGTTCCGGATCTGGAGGATCTGGCAGCTGCCCGCCCCGAACAACTGATCCATTTTTTCGCAGTAATCTTTCGCCATGTGCACCGGCACAAATGCCTGAATGGTTCCGGCAAATCCTCCGCCGTGCACTCTGGAAACGCCTGCATCTCCGAGGATCTGCTCGCTCGCCCAGAGCCCCAGCGGAATGCCCTGCTCTGCCGGTTTGCTGCAAGAGTAGAGATTCTGGAGCCATTTCGCAGAGGAATCTCCGGACTCTTTCACCAGTTTCAGAAACTGCGGAAAATCATTGCCGGACAGTGCCTTTGCCTCCTCGGCTGCACGCCGGTTATCTCCGTAGAAATGGGCAGCACGCAAAATGGCACGGTCGGAACAGGCAGTCCGCAATTTCGGAAGTGCCTGCAGGAACGCTTTCTCGTCCACTTCTCGCAGATGATTTTTTCCGAATTGTGCAGCCACCAGATTCATCTCCGCCGGAATGGAAACGTAGTCATCTGTTAAATCTGCATGGCTGCCCTTGGTATCTGTGATACAAAGCACATAGCCGGCATCTTCAAACTGACAGGACAGTTTTTCGATTTTCGGGTTGTCCGTGTCCTCAAAATCAATGAACACAAATCCGCCTACAGAGCTTACCATCTGATCCATCAGCCCGCTCTTTTTTCCGAAGTACCGATTTTCCGCATACTGTCCGATTTTGGCAATTTCTACTGCTCCGGCAGCACCTGCATGATAGTGTTGGTCGATGATAGTACCGATGAGTACCTCAAAGGCTGCCGAGGACGAAAGCCCGCTGCCGCTCAGGACATTGGAGGTGGTGTAGGCATCAAAGCCACCTACAGCAACGCCCATTTCCTGAAATCTGGAAACCACACCACGAATCAGTGCAGCGGACTTTCCCTTTTCCTCCGGCTGTACCGTAAGGTCACACAAATCCACATAATCCTGCGAATATCCGGCAGATTGCAGCCGAATCACATGCTCATCGTGAAATGCCACAATGGCAATGACATCCAGATCAACAGAGGCCGCCAGAACACAGCCATGCTGGTGATCGGTGTGGTTCCCGCCGATCTCGGTTCTGCCGGGTGCAGAAAATACGGCGATCTCCTCCCGTTCCGGATACAGGCGGGAAAAGTTCTCTGCCGCCTGCAAATAGCGTGCACGCTGTGCAGCAAGTACGGCACCGGAGCTGCCGTAGAGCCTGCAAAGCTTTTCATCATATTTTCCTGCGGTCAAGTCTGCCTGAAATTGTTTCAGTTTCATGGTCATGCTGCCTCCTCTGTCGTCTTTTCGGATGTCAATTCAGTCTGGGGACTGGAAATGGCGGAAACCACCTTTTTCATATACGCATCGTTCAGCTTATACTTCCTGCGATATACCACATATGCCAGCAGCATTCCCACTGCCGGAATGACACACATCAGCACACGAATGGAGTTCTGGGTTGCGAGGGACTGGATCTGGTTCGGTACATATCCGGTCAGGTCCAGTGCAAAACCGATGGACAGAGAGGTAAATGCGGCGGTCAGCTTCACGATCAGTGTCTGGAGGGAGAATACGACACCCTCATTCCGAACGCCCAGCTTATATTCGCCGTAGTCCACCACGTCTGCCAGAAAGACTGTCGCACAGCCCAGTTCCAGACCAGTACCAGTCTTGACGATCACGCCTGCAATGACAGTGAGCACAATGTTCTGCGGTGCAAAAATACCGGTAAGCAGCAGGATCATCAGTCCGATTGCCGGAAGAATACATGCCAGCAGGAATGCTTTCTTTCTGGAGAGCATCTTGGTGACCTTCGGGAAGATAATCAGACCAACCACTTCTGCGATGGAGGCACTGATCATAAATGCAGAGAGCATACCGCTGTTGTTGCAGACATAAGCGAAATAATAGGTTGCAACACCCATAATGAACTGGATTCCCACGTTGTACAGGAGGATCAGAGCCACTGCCCAGCGAAGCTGGTCATTTTTCTTGATGATGGAGAAGATGTCCTTGAAAGAAACCTTTTCTGCCTTTTTGCCCACCTGCTTTTTCGGCAGATTGATGACGGTAACTGCAATGGTAAAGATAAAGGTTGCGGCAATAATCAGTGCAAAACGGTGGTATCCTGTATAACCGCCGCCTAGTCCCTTGATGATCTGTACGCCAAATCCGGCGATGATCAGGGACTGACCGATGCTGGCAAAAATACGGGGCAGTACGGAAACCTTTTCTCTCTCATGAGGATCTGAAGTCAGATTCGGAACGATAGACCAATACGGAATATCCATAATGGTATAGGTCATGCCCCAGAGGATATAGGCAACGGCAGCAAATACGCAAAGTCCGATGCCGCTCAGATGGAAGTCGGTGAACAAAATGATAAAAACAAATGCGTTGATCAGTGTTCCGACTGCCAGCCACGGGACAAACTTTCCGAAACGGCTTCTGGTGTTGTCCACCAGCATTCCCATAAACAGGTCGTTGAAGGCGTCCCAGATTTTTGCGGCAAAGAACATGATGCCGATAAATGCCGGTGCAACCTTAATGATGTCGGTGAAATAGATCATGGAGAACGTTGCGATCATGCCATAGATCATATCCTTGCCCAATGCACCAAATGCAAAGGTATACTTGACTTTCCCCGGAACTTTCCCGGGATACATGACGTTTCCGCCGCCGGCGGGTTGTGTGCTGTTTTTTAACATAAGAAAAACCTCCTTGAATCGGGACCTGTTTTCGTTCCGGTCCCTGTTTTGTTTGCATCTTTATCATACCACAGGACATCCCCCAAAGGAATACATTATCCTGTGCAAAAGATACAAATTCCAACACAATTCAAGAATGTTTATTTTATTTTGTATAAGGAGATTGCGGAAGATAGCAGACTTTTTCTTTCGGCATTTCTGCTCCGGCATCGAAATTTCCCTGAATGATTGCAAAAATGGTTTTTGCCTGTTCCGGAACATTCAGATCTACCGTCCCGTAAATCACGCCGGCATCAATGGCATCCTGCATGTCCTGAATCCCATTGATGCCAATGATGACCGGCGGCGGCAGCTTCTGCTTTGCATAAAAATCTGCGACACCCAACGCCATGCTGTCATTGCTGCAAATGACCGCCTCGACTTCCGTTACCTCCTCTGCGGAGAGGTTCTGCATCTCCCGCAGTGCAGAGGTTCTCGCCCAGTCCGCAGAAATCACATGGAGCTGATTCAGAGGAAGTGCAGCAGAAGCCGTTTGCAGAAACGCATCGGTACGGTTGATGACATCGGTATGTGCCTGCTCTCCCTCTACCAGAATATAATCCAGCATGCCGTTCCGGTTCTTGTCCATCTCACAGGTATTCCAAGCCTGAATCAGCATTTCTCCCTGCATATTTCCGGCTTCTTTTGCCTCTGTGCCGACGTACCACACATTGTCCTGCTCCTCCAGATCGGCTTTCGCCGGTTCACGGTTGAACAGGATCACCGGCACATCCTGTTCCTGTGCGTCCTCCAGTATCCCCATGACATTGGTGGGCGAAACCGGATTCCAGAGGATCACGTCATATTCCTGCTGCAAAATTTCGTAAAGCTGTGTGTTCTGTGTTACCGCACTGCCGGAGGCATCAAAAACGTCGTAGATGATCTTCTTTCCGTCGATGGTCTTGTCTTTCAGCTGACTGCGAATGGCATCTGTCAATGTCTGAATATAGGGATCATCCAGATCATATACCGCAATTCCCACTTTCAAAAAACGGTTCGTGTGCTGCCTTTGAAATTGGACAAATCCGCCCGCCGCAGCAGCCGCCAGAAGTCCAACGCCTACCGCAGAGAAAATAAGGTTCTTCTTTTTCATGGCACTTCTCCTATTCAAACAGCAGTGCGTCCTGCTGGGCATCGAACAGATTTTCCTTTGTAATTTCACGCAGCTCCGGCGGAGAAAACGGCACATTTTTCCCCTGCATACGCTTTGTCAGATAGGCGATCGCCTGATACCCAAACCCATAATCATTCTCTGTCACGATCATGTCCACCGCACCGCTTGTCAGCAATGTATAATCCGGCTGTTCGGGGCAGATCTGAATGACTGCCGCCGCATGGGAAAAAGCTTTGGCGTCCTCTGTTTCTCCGCAGACCAACAGTGTTTTAGAGCCGTTTTCAGAACTGGTATCCAGATCATATACCGCATCATTTTGTTTCAGGCACTGCTCCACAGACTCCGCAATTCGCACACTCTTTGTCTGCGTGGTATCTGCGGCAATTTCGAACGCACCCTGTGCTGCCTCTTGGATTTGCGGGGATAGGATCTCGGAGATCTGCTCCATGCCATCGCTATAGGCACCGTGAAAAAATGCAGGTGCATAGGTGATAGAAAAGACAGGAAGCTTGCATTGCTCCAGCGTTTTGGCATAGAACATTTCGCTTCCGGTATAGTATTGTTCCGGACAGAACAGCAGAACACCGTCACAGCCCTGCTTTTTTTGTGCAGACAGCAATTCTGCCCATGCGTTTTCCGAGAGCTCCGAGGTATGTATGATGCGAAGTGACACCGTACAATCCTCTGCACCGTCATAGATGCCCTCCTGAAACGAACAGAAACCGGACACTGCATCTTCCGACAAAATCACGGCGATCTGTTTTTTCCTTGTTTGAAAGAACTGCTGCCCAAGAAACAGCAGCAGTACCAGCAGAATCCCTCCGGCAAAGACCCAGAGCACCTTATTTTTCAGTTTCATCTTCCTGCCTCCTCATGGGGAAATAGATGCGTGCCGTAGTTCCCTCATCCGGTGCACTGATGATCTGTACGCCATATGCTTCACCGAAATACAGCTTGATTCGGTCATTGACATTTTTCACACCGATTCCGGAGCCTCGCTTGCTGGACACCACATCGCCCTGCATCATCTTCTGCACCTGTGCTTCGGTCATACCCTCGCCGTTGTCGATCACATCAATGTGCACCAGTTCGTTTACCGCATAGATCTTCAGTTGAATCTCCCCGTCTTCATACATGCCCTCCATGCCGTGATAGACTGCATTTTCCAAAAGCGGCTGGATCACCAGCTTGGGACACAGGCAGTCCGCCAGTTTTTCGTCCCAATCCACCGTAAATGTAAACTTATCCTGAAACCGCACATTTTGAATGGAAAGATAGCTGACAGCGTGTTCCAGTTCCTTTTGCAGCGGGATAATGTCCCTTCCCTGACTCAAGGAGATGCGGAAAAATTTTGCCAGCATGGACACCATTTTTCCGGCGCCCTCATACTTTTTGCTCTGTATCATCCAGATAATGGAGTCCAGCGTGTTATACAAAAAGTGGGGATTGATCTGAGATTGCAGCAGCTTTCGCTCGGTGATCTGTTTTTCCCGTTCCTCTTTCCGCACTCGTTCCATCAGCTGATTCGTCTTTTCCGCCATGTCATTAAAGCCGTCGGAAAGTCCTCTGATCTCTCCGTAGCTCTCTGTTTTTGCACGAACCTGCAATTCCCCATGTCCAAACCGTTTCATGGTTTCGGAGAGTCGCAAAACCGGTGCGATCATCAGACGCTGAATCAAAAAATCCAATATCACAGAAACCACCGCCATCAGCAGAACAATGACTGCGATTCCGGTTCGGAGCTGCGTGCTGTTTTGCAGTTCTTCCGTCAAAGAAGCAGCAGAGATCAGTTCCCAGCCGGTATATCCTATGGTTTGCTGCTGGAGCAGCCACTCCTTTTTGTCCTGCAAAACCACCTGATTTTTCGGTGCATGCAGCGTCCATTCGGTTCGCACACCGCTCTCCAGTCGTTTCTCAAAGGGATAGCAGATCAGATGTTCTTCGTTGTCCATCAGGTAAAAATAATCCGTCTGTGATGCCGGATAAATGTTCAGCTCTGCCTCCATGTTGTCCATGCAGACATCAAACCGCAGAATTCCGGATTGGTTCTTTCCGCCGTCCTGAAGCTCCACATAGCGGGAAACAGTCATGGCTTTTTGAAATCCTGCTGCTGTCTGGATATAATGAGGCACATCAAATGCAACGGTGTCAATTTCGGTTTCTGCTGCCTGAAACCATGCAGCACTGTCCGCAGATTCTGCATCATAATTCTCTGCATTCTGCCAGAGCAGTGCCCCGTCAATATCATAAATGGCGGCATACAAAATCTTGTTCTCATGAAGCTGGCAGAAATCCGACAGCGTCTGTTCCGTCAAAAGTGCCTGCAGGTCAGTGCTCTTGATGATCTGATAATAGGCGGTATTGGCAAGCGCAATGGTGTCGTCCACATCTTTCTCAATGCTGAAGCTCATACGCCGCAGCTGCTGGGTATTTTTCTCCTGCAAAAAGGCAGCAATCTGCGCCTTGGTATACTCCGAATAAAGGGAGATGATCAGTGCAGTGAACAGGCTGACAGTCAGGAAAAACAGAGCAGTAAAAATCAGACGAATGCTCTTTCCGTCAATCTTCCGGTGCAGCCATTGCAATATTTTCTTCATGCTAGTTCTCCGTTGCCAGTTCTTTTCGGAATTTTGCCGGCGACATGCCCATGTTCTTCTTAAAGACATAGCTGAAATAATTGGGTTCCGGATAGCCGACCATTTCTCCGATTACTCTGCTTTTTTCGTCCGTTGTCTTCAGCAGGCGAACTGCCTCGTCCATTCGCTTCTTCGTCAGGAACGCCAGAAAACTCATGCCGGTTTCCTTACGGAAGAGGTTGGAAAAGTGAGATGTGCTGACATGCAGATAGGCACACACCTCGTCCACGGACAGCTCCGCATTGCCGTAATGCTGCTGGACATATTCCATGGCCTTTTGTGCAAGGATACTGTTCCGATCCACCTTCCTCTGGTGAATCGCATAAATGATATAATCGCAGTAATTCAGCAGCCATGCGTTCAGCTGCTCTCCCGTTTCCAGGGACAGGACCTTCATGGTCATACGCTTGGCATCGGCAAATATCACGTCGTCCATCATGTGATACTGGCGAAAAATGCCGGAGATGGAAAAAATGATCTCCAGAATCGCTGACTGGTAAGCATTGAAATTATAGTGGCTCTCTTCCAGCTGTGTCACCAGCTTTTCCACTTCTTTCTGCACTTTTTCCTGATCTTCCAGCTTGATCGCCATTTCCAGTTCCTCTGTGGATATAGAGGTGTACACGTGGTTTTCGTACAGTTCCACATCCTGATAAGAGGTCACAGACTCTTCTGCGGACACCACGCTGTATTCCAACGCCTCCATTGCCTGTGAAAACGAAGCTGGCAGCTCTTCCAGCTTTTCACAGATGCTGCCGATGCCGCAGGAAAATGCCACTTGATTGTAGTGCTTGGAAATATGAGAGGCTTCGTTCAGTGCTTTCTGAATCCGTATCATTTCCGACGGTGCAGAGAGCAGCAACAGATAAATGATCTTGTCCAGATAACGAAATGTCCGAAAGGGACAGACCTGCTGCAGCATCTCATTGACGGATTCTGCCACGGAAAACTGCGACAGATAATCATCGCTTTCCTCCGTGATTTTCATACTGACCACACAAAAACAATTGGCATCCAGCGAAACCGACAGATTTTTTTGCTGCCGCTGCATCTGCTCTGAGGTAAGTGAGCCCCTGACCAGCTGTATCAGAAACTGCTCCTGCAGCAGCGGCAGGCTCTTTTGATAAATTTCCGCAAAACGCTCCTGATTTTGACGCTGTTCCAACTCCGTTTCCAATTCTCCGCGGATTTTTTTCAGCAGGTTTTGCATCTCCTGAAAGTCGATGGGTTTCAGCACATATTCCGATACCCCATACCGAATGGCAAGCTGTGCATATTCAAAATCGTCCCAGCCGGAAAAAAGGACAATTTTGATATGCATCATGTTCTCATGCAGGATTCTCGCCACTTCCAATCCATCCAGAAACGGCATTTTAATGTCGCTGATTACCAAATCAGGACGAAGCGTTTCCGTCTGTTCCAGAAGTTCCTTTCCGTTCAGTGCTGTTGCAATGACACGAAATCCCAGTGTTTCCCACTCCACAGAATCCCGAATTCCCTCTAAAATCTGCGGCTCATCATCCGCCAATATTACTGTGAAACACAAGATATTTCCCTCCATTCTCCGCCGATGCAACTGATTGTCAGTATGATTATAGCATATTTTTTCAGAATTGACAATGGAAAATAGAAAAAGAGAGATGATGTAGTATAATAA
>ADJS01007248.1_pt1 | contig 12292 bp, 17 predicted proteins | sample 268128 | NCBI WGS metagenome assembly ADJS01 (sample SAMN00007486, study PRJNA43253) | human gut metagenome | isolation source: feces sample TS28 | reverse complement strand
TTCACAGATTGCATCATCAAAATACCAGGAATCCAGGGAATATACGGTAATTCCAAGTTTTTCTTTCAATAATTCAAAATCCATTCCGCTCATATAGAACGCTTCATTGCAGATCAGTTCTGAAGGCATGAATTTGTAGATCTCATCAAATAATTTTTCTGAATTTTCGATCTCGGTTACCATGTATTCGCCGGTTGATACATCGGCAACTGATACGCCGTAATGATCTGATGCATAGGCGATACACATAATATAATTATTCTTTGTCTCATCTAATGCCTGAGTATCCAGGTTGGTTCCGGGTGTTACGATTCTTACAACATCTCTTTTAACCAGTCCCTTTGCAGTTGCCGGATCTTCCATCTGTTCGCAGATTGCTACTTTATAACCTTTGGATACCAGTCGGTTCAGGTATCCGTCTACTGCATGATATGGCACACCACACATCGGTGCACGTTCTTCGAGCCCACAGTTTTTTCCGGTTAATGTAATCTCCAGTTCTTTGGATGCGGTCAGTGCATCATCAAAGAACATCTCATAAAAGTCTCCCAATCTATAAAAGAGGATGCAGTCCGGATATTCTTTTTTCGTCTGCATATACTGCTGCATCATTGGTGTTAATTCTGCCACTTTTCTTCTCCTCTTGTCATTTTGTTTTTACATTTCATTATAGCATTTATATTTTGAATTTAAAAGGATAGTTTTTCTCACAAACTGTGGTTTGTCTTCTCCATATAACAAATGCAGAATATTGGCACTCAGATAGATCCCAACAGCACAAAGACAGGCAAACAATATCATAAACGGCAGACAAATCTGCCCGAATAACTGAAATGGCATACAGCTGTAATCCCATACATGAAGTGCAAACCATTTATTTACAATGATACCTGTGATAAATTCCATTGCTGTTACAAAGATACTGCACCGCAGCACCTGTCTTAGAAAATCATCCTGCCAGTGTACCAGTTCTCCCTGGTACGTGAAAAACATCATACAGATTCCGCCCAGTACAAACATGGACCAATGTGAAAATCCACGGAAGATGATTTCCAGCGAATAGTAGATCCATCCTCCGATACCCCATAAAAATAAATACTCACTGATTTTTTTCATATAAAAACGCCCTCACTATCTTGTTGATACTACATAGTTTGAGCGCTTTTATGATTAATTATAATACATTTATTCTGCCAGTTCTCCCAGATAATAGAAACCTTTGCATTCAGTCAGTCTGACATCTGCCAGACGTCCGATCATTCCTTTATCTCCCTTGATATGTACCAGCAGATTGTTGCTTAAACGTCCGGTCACCATGGATGGATCGTGTTCACTGACTGATTCGATCAATGCTGTCTGAACAGTTCCTTCATGAACAGAGCATACTTCTGATGCGATGGAATGAACTTCTTTTAATAATCTGTCAAAACGATTTTTGACCACATCTTCAGGCACCTGATCTTCCATAACTGCAGCCGGTGTTCCGGTACGTTTTGAATAGATAAAAGTAAATGCACTGTCATAGCGGACTTTTCTTACGATATCCATTGTCTCTTCAAAATCTTCTTCTGTCTCACCAGGGAAACCAACAATGATATCGGTAGTAAGAGAAACATCCGGTACTGATCTTCTGATCTTTTCTACCAGTTCCAGATACTGTTCTTTTGTATAATGACGATTCATCTTCTTCAGAATCTTGCTGCTTCCGGATTGTACCGGTAAATGCAGATGTTTGCAGATCTTTTTGGATTTGCCCATGACTTCGATCAGTTCATCGGATAGATCCTTTGGATGAGACGTCATAAAGCGAATGCGTTCCAGTCCTTCGATCTGTTCAATTCTTTCAAGAAGCTGGGCAAATGTAATCGGATGTTCCAGATTCTTACCATAAGAATTGACATTTTGGCCGAGCAGCATAACCTCAACAACACCATCTGCAACAAGCTGGCGGATTTCGGATATGATCGCCTCAGGATCACGACTTCTTTCTCTTCCACGTACATATGGTACGATACAGTAACTGCAGAAGTTATTACATCCAAACATGATATTTACTCCGGATTTGAAGGAGAATTTACGGTCATTCGGAAGGTTTTCAACAATTTTATCGGTATCTTTCCAGATATCGATCACCATACGCTGCGATTCGAAACGTGTGACGATGAGTTCGGCAAATTTAAAAATATTATGCGTTCCAAAAATAATATCTACATAGCGATAACTCGTCTTTAACTTTTCTACGACTTCCGGTTCCTGCATCATGCATCCGCAAAGACCGATCATCATATGAGGATTTTTCTTTTTTCTTGGTTTTAACTGGCCAAGTCGTCCGTAGACACGCATATTGGCATTTTCTCTTACTGTACAGGTATTAAAGATGATAAAATCAGCCTCATCTTCCGCAGCTTCTACGTAACCGATTTTTTCCAGGATTCCGCAAAGCTTTTCAGAGTCTCTCGCGTTCATCTGACAACCAAAGGTTGTAACGCAGAACGTCAGCGGACGACCAAGTTCTTCGGATTCACGCTGTACATATGCCTTTGCCTTTTCGATGAAATAATACTGACGGGCAGTATCATCCGCCGGCGGCTCTTTTGTAATATCTATATCGTAATTAACATTATTAAGCATTCTTTTTGCTCCTTTGTATTATTTTAGAATCAATTAGTAATCATGGATTTAGACAAACTGATGTCTGTTTTCGTCATATTCATAATCAATGGTTTTTAAAGTATTCACAATTTCTTCTTTTTCTACATTCATATCATCACATAAAGCATCCAGATTGTGATAATAATCTCTGAGTTTTGTATTGACTACACTAAGTAACAGCATAGGATCTTTCGGTAACCCATTTGCCATCTTTTGTTTCACTCCTTTTTGTTATATAAGACTTTTCTCTTCTGTATCAAGCGGATAACTCTGCTTTTCTGTCACAACTTTCTCTGGCTTTATATCATGTTCCTCAAAAGGAAGTTCTCTGTACATCTGCAATTCGAATGCAATTGCAACTGCATGCAGATTCGGATGTTTTTCCAGATATTTGTCATAAAAGCCGCCGCCATATCCAATCCTGTGGCATTCTTCATCAAAAGCGACTCCAGGCATGATCAAAAGTCCGTCTTCTCCGTCTGCTATATGATCGCCGGTTGGTTCCAGAATCCCGTATGCGCCCGGCTGTAAGTCATCTTTACTTTCTACCAGGTAAAAATTCATTTCGTTTCCCTCAATTCTTGGAAACCACACACTTTTTCCGAGCTTCCAGGCCTCCTCCATGATGGAAGAGGTTCCCACTTCTCCGTTATAATTTGCATAACAGTATATATCGGTCTCTTCTAAAAATCGCGGATGATTGATAACTCTTTCGGTAATGTCGTTGGTTGCCTGTTGCCACACAAGTGGATCCATCTCTTTTCTGAGACGGATGATCTTATGTCTAATTTCCTTTTTTGCTTCCAAATTTCTCACCTAAATTCGTAATACTTCCGTCTTTTTCCTTTATAGAAATGTTGTTCAACTGCCCACGCAGGTTCCTTTTAAAAGAATCTATATATTCTTTTCTCAAGATCTGCTGTTCTTTTAGTTCTTCCGGTGTCAGACCTTCTGATTTTGATTTGTGATATAATTCATTGATTCTTGCTACTTTTTTATCATCCATTATCTTTTGTCCTTTCTGTAAGTTTCAGGTTTAACTGGAATAATTTTCCAGAAAACCATATAAGCTTTCTGATGTTTCTATATATTTTCCATTCTGAATTTCTTTTTGAAGATTTTCCGGAAGGTCCTCCAGTGAAATATCTGTATATTCATATACCGTCTTTTTGTCACTAAGATATACAACCACATATCCATTTAATTCCTTCAGATAATAACAGTCGTCTTTAAGAGCCTGTCCGTCTGCTGCCACAGAAGTTGTTGTTCATTTCTTTCTGTTCCTTCGCATTTATTTCGGCCTGGATTTCACGCTTTCCTTTATTCAAACTCAGCTGATAAGCACAGGTAATTCCAAATACTACAAGGATCAGAAACAGTAAAAAGCCAATACCATACTTATTTTTCATAGTGATTACTCCTTTTTGAGTACAGTATTAGCTTATAACATTGTATTTATACGATTTTTCTCAATGTTTTTTCGATAAGAAGCCCCTCCCGCTCCGGATAATCATACTTTTCACTTTCTCTGATACATGCACATACGAATGCATGAGAAGCCTGGACACTTTCCAGAAGTGTGTTACCCTGCAGGAGTCTGGCAAGAAACATTCCGTCAAATGCGTCACCGGCTCCGTGAAATTCTTTTAATACTTCACCGTTCCCGATATAGAGAAATGCATCGTCTTCATATAATACGATACCTTTTTTGCAGTCATCTTTCGGAACACTGGTGATGATTATATCTTTGGCACCCATTTTGCGCAGTTCTTCGCACAGATGCAGGACATTTCGGTGATTCCCTGTGATCTGATACTCTTTTCCGGCGAGCAGATACATTTCTGTCAGATTTGGCAGAATTACATCCGAATAAGGCAAAAGCCTTCTCATCGATGTACCGTAAGATCCATCAAAATTAGAATAATATTTCCCGTGATCACCCATGATTGGGTCAAGGATTACTTTGGTATCCGGAAATTGACTGATAAAATAAATAACAGAATCAATCACGTCAACATTACCAAGGTATCCTACAAAAATCGCGTCAAATGTAATGTTTTCTTTCTTATAGTGATCCGCACACGTACGTATATATTCTCCGGGTACGTGATATATGGCAGGTGTTCCATAACCTCCGGTATGTGTCGATAACAACACAGTCGGGATGGGACACGCTTCAATTCCCATCATACTTAAGATAGGTGTCATATTCATCATGGCTGCTTTTCCTACACCGCATATATCGTGTAACAGTGCAATCTTTTTACTGGTCTCATAACTTACCTGTATTCCCCTTTTATCAAATGTAATCTACGGCATAATGTCACAAGGGTAGCTCCTTTTGGCATGCCAAGTAATTCTTCTTCTGTAATTCCTCCAAGTACAACAATAGCCACACCATAAGTTACCACTGCTGCAAGAAGTGCGATGATCGTCGCAATATATGGGCCTGCGAACAATTCGAAAATCAGGTGGACCAAAACAGCGATCACACCCATGATCAGTGAAGCCAGTGCAGGGATTACAAAAGTCTTCTTCTTTTCCTGCACATATCCAATCCTGTCACGCAGTGCTTTTGCGTTCAATACACAGATTGCTCCGGAGAAAATAATCTTACTTAATACTACGGCATAGATATTCCATTTCAATACTACCAGCATCAGGAACAATGTCACAATATGGATCACCAGGGAAATTGCAGCATTCTTTACCGGAGTCATCATGTCATCAAGGCCCTGTAATACAGAGTTGGTAACAGTTGACAGACAGAAGAATACAACCGAAAGAGCTCCCATCTGAAGCATCAGTGCAGCCGTTGTATTATCCTGAGTAAAATATAACATATTCAGGATTGGTTTTGCCAGCGTAATAAAACCAACCGCACATGGAATTGCGATCACCATTTAAAACGGCTTACCGTATTGATCTTATTATGTACCTGTTTTCTGCTACCAGTCTGTACTGTTGCAACCAGACTTGGCACCAGAGATGCCGCCAGTGCACTGGAAATAGAAAGCGGTACATTGATCATTGTACTGTACTGTCCCTGAAAGATTCCCAAAAGACTTGCATATTCTTTTTACTGAACCCCTGTGCAGCCATTACGTTATTAAAAAGCGCCGTATCTACGAAGTCACTGATATTATATACAGTTGCACTTAAAATAACCGGTGCGATCGTTACAAACAGAACTTTGTATACCGTCTTATAGCTTTCGCGTTTTTTCGAATGGTCACGTCTCATTTTGCGTTTGAAGACTTTGTTATATGCAAGAAATACAAGACCAACAAATACTAATGCACTGAATGCTCCAAGAACAGTACCAAGTGTTCCTCCGGCTGCGGCAAATGCCGGACCGAAAGATTTGTCACCTCTCGTTTTTCCTACGGCTTTTCCTGCATTTAATAATACATAGGCTCCCGCAATAGATACAACTGCATTTATGATCTGTTCAATAACCTGTGAAATTGCAGTCGGGACCATAGAACCGATTCCCTGAAAAAATCCTCTCAAAACTCCAAGTAATGCAACGATCAGAATACACGGTGCCAATACACGGAGCGCATATGCACTCATATCCAGATGCATGATCGTCGTTGCAATAAAATCAGCTCCAAAGAATACAAGCAGAGCTACAAAACCACCGGCGAGCAATGCAAATGTTATGGCTCCACGAAAAATCTTATGCGCATTTTTGTATTCTCCTACGGCGACTCTCGCGGATACCAGTTTTGATACTGCCAAAGGGAGGCTGTAAGAAGTCAACATCAAAGCCACGGAATAGATTGAGAACGCTACAGAATAGTATCCGTTTCCTTCCGTTCCGATAATATTAAGCAGCGGAATGCGGTAAAATGCTCCGATCAGCTTTGTGATAACTCCTGCTATCGCCAGAATCGATCCCTGTACGAGGAAATTCTTCTCATTTTTTTTACGTGTTCAGACATACATCTTTAACTCCATCATTTTGTATAAATTAGTAAAATCAATTGTTATCTCAGAATATCCAGGCGTTCCATAATCTCTCGTTGTTTTTGTTCCATCACCTGGCGTTCTTCATCTTCCATATGGTCATAACCTGTTAAGTGTAACACAGAATGCGCAATAAGAAAAGCATATTCTCGCATCGGACTGTGTCCGTACTCTTCTGCCTGTGCAAGAACTTTCTCTTTTGATATCACAATATCACCAAGCGTCAGTTCTCCGCTTTCAGGATCGAAACAATCTTCCTGTTCTTCCAGGAAGTCAAATGTTCCGGGTTTCGGATAATCGATCATAGGGAAAGACAATACATCAGTTGCTCTGTCGATTCCTCTGAATTCCTTATTCATCTCATGAATCTGTGCATTTTCTGTCAGGAGCAGGTTTACTTCTGCCTCATAAGGGCAGCCTACATAATCCAGGGCTTCTTCTACTACTTTTTTTGCAAGTGCTTCACATTCAAGTGGAAGTTTCACATCCCCTTCTTCTTCAAAATATAATGTCATGATCTTCGCCTCTTATCTTTTCCTTTGTATTTAGCATCATTTCCACGACGGTTTTCGTGTTTGCTTTCATAATCTTCGTATGCTTTTACGATTCTTTGTACCAGCGGATGACGTACAACATCTTTGCTGGTAAGGTGGCAGATACTGATATCTTCGATATCTTTTACAACTCTTGTTGCCACATCAAGTCCCGATACCTGACCGGATGGCAGATCCTTCTGTGTTGCATCACCTGTAATGACAACTTTTGAGCCAAATCCGATTCGTGTAAGGAACATCTTCATCTGTGCCGGGGTGGTATTCTGAGCTTCATCCAGAATAATAAATGCATTATCAAGCGTACGCCCACGCATATAAGCAAGCGGTGCCACTTCGATCAGACCTTTTTCAGAATTCTTCATAAAACTTTCTGCGCCCATGATCTGATACAGTGCATCATAAAGTGGACGTAAGTACGGATCGATCTTACTCTGAAGATCTCCCGGAAGGAATCCGAGTTTTTCTCCTGCTTCGATTGCAGGACGTGTCAGAATAATCCTTCCAACTTCGTTATTTTTAAATGCAGTGATCGCCATTGCCATCGCAAGATATGTCTTACCGGTACCGGCAGGCCCAAGTCCGAAGACGATCATCTGTTTGCGGATTGCATCTACATATTTTTTCTGCCCAAGGGTTTTGGGTTTGATCGGCTTTCCCTGTAATGTATGGCAGATAATATCCTTATCGATCTCCAGAACATTTTCTTCGCTGTCTTCCATTACAAGCGCCAGTGTATAATCTACATTCTGTTCCTGAATCGTGTTGCCTCTTTTGGAAAGTTCAACAAGCTGATCCAGCACTTTTTTTGCTTTTTCCACCTTCAGAGCATCTCCCATGATCTTTACACTTTCACCTCTCGCGATCAGTGTTACATGAAGAGCCCGTTCTATTTTCTTTGCATATACATCGAACTGCCCGAACACATTCGCTTCATGTTCTGCAGGTATATCGATGACTGTTTCCATTAATCCCATGCATTAATCTCCATTCTTTGTTTCTTCTTCCGAAGAATTTTCTATCGGAATCGGTACAGACGGCATCTTTCTGCCAACGGAACATCTGATCTTTAGTGTTCCCTTTGCATAATACGTCTCAGACCCTGTGTATATTTTAACATCATTCTGGATAATTTCTACCCCTTTTTTCTCCAATTCTTTACAGTAATCCTGAAAATCTGCCGATAATATCATTCTGGCATCTGCTTTGGTATACTTCTTATACATTTGGCGGTAAGGCGTTATCGTGCTTTTTTCTAATGTCACCGGAATTACATTGGCAATCTGATATTTTTTCTGATCTACATGTTTTTCGAAGACCGGATATTGATTGTTTTTAGATTCAGTCGTGAAATAATGCCTGCCAAGACGGATTCCGTAATTTCTTTTCTGGAGAAAGTAAAATCTTGAACGGTAATATTTTTTCTGTATATATTGTCTGGTTAACTCTTTCTGATATGTAATGGCTTTTTCTCCTGTTATATCTGCATCTGCATTTTTCAATCTGTAACCGGTAATCTCTTTTTCATCATTACAGATTGGAATCTGACCAGATACAAGGATAGCTCCTTTTTTCACTTTTGTCCCCCGCTGTACCATAGGAATGCCGGTACGCGTTATAATATCTACAATTGTGCAGTCCGTATCTGCAATAATATCTTTTCCTTCTTCGTTATTGTCTGAACTGATTTTTGAACTGTCCGTAAAATCGTCTTCATTTTCCTTTATCCGGATGACCAGACGGCATCCATCCACGGAAACGGAAACCCATATGATCCTGTCGTACTTTTTTCTGAGATCCTGCACGATCTTTCTACAGTTTACATCTGATTTTTTCATACCGTCTTTGACGTTTTCGGACGAAAGGAATCTTTTCAGCGTATCATCTGTATAAGAGAGATTCCCACTGATATCTATGCCCCAGATAAAACGTGTCATAAAAAGGATCAGACCGGCACAGATAAGAAAACCAGACAGCAGTATGTGACGTTTACGGTATCTGTGTAAAAGAAAAGGAAGACCACTGCGGCGTATGATGCAAACCTTCGTACCGGTCTTCCTTACGATCTCTTTCAGTCTGCGAAAACCATCAATCGTAAGATTCATCTCATATGAACCGCAGACCCGCTTCAGATCCCATATATAAATATTTTTATAACGGCAGGCGTTCAGAAAACGTTCCGGCGAATATCCGGTTATCCGTATCCTGACATAACCTTTCAAGTACCAGATCAGCTGTTCAAACACGACGGTCCCCTCCTATAGTTGATACTCAATTGTTCTGATGTGACCGTGAATCTTCATCTCGTCATTTGTATAATATATAACTTCCAGTTTTTTCCCAGTGATTTTGATCTGACCACTTTTGGATTGAAGCCTTATTATCTGATCTGTATATTCTGTCATTCCTCTGTAATTTTCCACACAAAGATCATTTGTTCCGGTAATCGTAAGAATCGGGAGCCCCATTGCTACATCTTTTGGGACTCCCGACATCTCCGCCGCTTTTTCTTTCCATTCCTGACGTTTCATAAAAATACCGTGCTGGTAATTTGTATTACTCTATGCTTTTTCGCCGGAATATATGCATGGCAATTCAGTTACCTCTTTTTAAAGTTCGTGATATGCCTGTGTGTAAAAATACTCCTGTGAATTCAGTGGTGCCTCCTCATTAATTACACGATGATAATTTCCCTCTGCATCCAGATATCTTGCTTTCTGGTTGTCTGCAAGCATAATATCGAACATATCCTGTAATTTATTCTGCAGTCTTTCATCGTATACAGGCGCTGCCACTTCCACACGTCTGACTGTATTTCTTGTCATAAAATCTGCGGATGCAATATAGTATTTCCTGTGCTTACTGTTTCCGAATATATAAATTCTCGAATGCTCCAGGAATCTTCCGACAATGCTGATGATACGAATGTTTTCTGTCTTTCCTTCCACACCAGGGATCAGGCAGCAGATTCCACGGACAACCATATCGATCTTCACACCTGCTTCGGAAGCTTCGATCAGTTTATCGATGATCTTCTTATCTGTAAGAGAATTGAGCTTAAATCCAGCATAAGCTTCTTCTCCATTTCTTGCATGTGCAATCTCTTCATCCAGCATGGCAAGTACTTTATTCTGCAGACATTTCGGTGCAACCAGAAGATGTTCACTGTGCTCTACAACTTCACCCTTTGACAAAGCCTGGAATACATTGGAAGCTTCCAGTCCGATCTCTACGTTAGCTGTCATAAGAGAAAGGTCGGTGTACAATCTGGATGTCTTTTCATTGTAATTACCGGTACCGATCTGTGTAATGTACTCTACCTGACCTCCGTTTTTGCGGGTGATCAGACACAGTTTGGAGTGTACTTTATAACCATCCAGTCCATAGATCACCTGACAGCCAGCATCCTCCAGAAGTCTGGACCAGCCGATATTATTTTCCTCATCAAAACGGGCTCTCAGTTCTACCAGTACGACAACTTCTTTTCCATTCTCGGCTGCTTCGATCAGTGCCTCTACCACTTTACTCTGCTTCGCCACACGATACAGGGTCATCTTAATGGAGATGACATCCGGATCTTCGGCCGCTTCCGTCAGCAGATGTAAGAACGGACGGATGGATTCGTATGGGTAAGATAACAGTTTGTCTTCTTCCCGGATCTGTTCTATGATACTTTTTCCATCCTGGAACTGGTCAGAGCGCTGCGGTGTACGTTTTGGAAAATATAATTCCGTATGCTTTCTGAGAAGATCCTGGATCTGGAATACAAACGACAGATCCAGTGGTGTTGAAGATATGAATACATGGCTTTCATCCAGCTCCAGATATTCACATAATACGACAATTCCTTTTTTGTCGATATCTCTGGAAAGTTCCAGACGAATCGGTGCCAGTTTCTTTCTCTGCTTAATCAGCCCTTCCATAAATTCACGGTAGTCCAGATCTTCATCGTACAATGCATCTGCATCGATATCGGCATTTCTTGTGATACGGAGTAAAGATTTTGATTTGATCTTATATCCTTTGAATACCGCCGGTGCGAAATGCAGAATCAGTTCTTCGGCGAGCATATAGGTGCCCTGCATTCCCGGAACTGCGATCAGGCGTCCGAAGATGTTGCTGGTGCATGGAATAATTCCCAGACGGTCTTTCTTGCCCTTGGAGCCAAGTACGGCTACGGCATAGATTTCTTTATTTCTAAGGAATGGGAATGGCTGTCTTCTTCCTACAACAGTAGGCGAGATCAATGGTGCAATCTCGGATTCAAAATAACGCTCGAGATATGCAGCCCCTTCTTCATCGAGTTCATTGAAACGTAAAATGCGGATGCCCTGTTCTGCCACACGTTCCATCAGTTCTTCATAGACCGCTTCTTTGCGTTTATTGATTTGTTTTGTGCGTTTTAAGATTGCATCAATCTGCTCCTGTGATGTCATGCCTGTCTTATTTTCACGGATCTTTTTGTCAAGAAGTGTCTGGTCATATAATGATCCCACACGTACCATGAAAAACTCGTCCAGATTGCTCTGATAGATCGATGCAAATGTCAGTCTCTCACATAATGGGACTTCTGGATTTTCAGCCTCTTCCAGTACACGTTCATTGAATTTCAGCCAGGAAAGTTCCCGGTTCATATATATGCTGCTCATAGTGTTTTCTCACCTTTCTCTGTGTATTTTTTACTTTTTTCTTTTCCGAAATATTCATTCCAGTATTCCTAATATAGCATAGCATTCCCCGACTTATATTAGATATATGTTAAATCTATGTTAAATCAGCCCGCCGGGAAAGGCAGGCTGATAAACAGATTATATCTTGGTATATTATTTTAATGTTACATTTAATTTTACCGGCTGATGATCGGTATATTCGAACTGTGTGTCGATATTTTCCACTTGATCGATCTTCAGATTATCCGAAACGATGAAGCCATCCAGTACATATACCTGTGAATCATCATAGTTACCGCTGTATGGTCCGTTTAACAGGCGGCAGGTCGGTACATTATCGGATACTGCATAAGAAAATCCTTCCGGGATATCTTCTTTCCGACCTTTCCCGGAACCCAGCTGCCTTTATCGTGGATCGGATAGGTGTCCATCCCATCAAATGTCTGG
>ADJS01020119.1_pt1 | contig 12305 bp, 9 predicted proteins | sample 268128 | NCBI WGS metagenome assembly ADJS01 (sample SAMN00007486, study PRJNA43253) | human gut metagenome | isolation source: feces sample TS28 | reverse complement strand
TGCACGGGCCGGATATCTTCTTTTATTACCATCCGTTCTCGAAAAACCGTGTGTCTGATTACGGAACGTTTCTGCATGAGCAGACGGCTTCCGTTCTGTTCGAGGATGAGGTGAAAAAGTATCAGCAGAGTCCGTCAGAGGCGATGGAAGCGTATCTGTTAGGCTTTGCCTGCCATTACCTTCTCGATTCGACGTGTCATCCGTATATCGGGAAATTTGTGGATCACACTGGAATTTCCCATGCAAAGATTGAGACGAGCCTTGACCAGTACTTCATGCTGGAGGACGGCCTCAATCCACTCGTATACCGTCCGGCATCGCCGATCTGCCCGCACACCGACGGCAACAAGGTCATCCACCGCTGTTTTCCGGAAATCGGGGAAACAGAAATTGTCGAATGCCTGAAGGGCATGAAGCTCTGGACGAGAATCACGATCTGCCGCAGCAGTGCGGTAAGAAGCCTTCTTCTTGGAGCGATGAAACTGGTCGGCTGCTACGATTCGATGGGCGGCCGTGTGATGCCTGGAAGGCCGCAGAAGGAATGCGAAGCGGGCACATGGAATCTTGTCCACCTGTACGAAAGAGCGCTTGCAGAGGCGCCGCAGGAGCTTGTAAAGCTGGATGAAGTGCTCCATGGAAACGGAACGCTTTCCCTGCGCTTTGACCACAATTTTGATTAAAACAGACTTTTGAGAGCAACAGTAAGAACAGAAAAATCCCGGCAGGAATCTTTCCTAAGAATTCCTGACCGGGATCTTTTTTACCCGAAAGCAGATCTTTAATTTGATTTTACTTCACGCCACAGCTGGTTGTAAACCTCATCGGCATCATCGCCAAGATACGTAAAGGTTTCGCACCGTGCAAGCGTTTCCTCATCTGGGAAGGCGATTTCACTGTTTCGGATATCGTCATCCTCAATCAGTTCACGCGCCGCATCATTCGGCGTAGAGTAGGTAATATACTTAAAGTTTTTCAGTGCGATGTCCGGCCGGCAGAGGAAATTCAGGAATTTCTCTGCGTTCTCGACATGCTGCGCATCTTTTGGAATGCACCAGGAATCGATCCAGACGTTGGAGCCTTCTTTTGGAACAACGTATTCCAGATCCGGGTTTTCACGCTTCGTGTAGATAGCTTCACCGGAGTAAATAACGCCGATAGCCGCCTCATTTCCGATCATCTTGTCACGCACCTGATCCACAACGTACGCCTGCACGAGAGGTTTCTGTGTCACAAGCAGATCCTTCGCCTCCGCCAGCTCCTTGATATTGGTGGAGTTTAAGGAGTATCCCAGATCCTTTAAAGCAACAGCAAACGCATCGCGCACGCTGTCCTGCATCAGAATGCTGTCGCGGTAATTGGTATCCCACAGAACAGACCAGGAGTCGATCGGCTCGGTTACCATTTTTTTGTTGTACAGAATACCAACTGTTCCCCAGCAGTACGGGATCGAGTAGAGATTGCCCGGGTCGAACTGCTCGGAAGTCTCGTAGTACATATCTCCAATGTTGGAAGCGTTCGGAATATGGTCAAAGTTGATCGGCTGCAGCAGATCGTTCTGGATCATCTTCTGAATCATATAGTCGGACGGGCAGACAAGATCGTAGGAAATCGCACCGGATTTGATCTTCGGATACATGATTTCGTTCGTCTCATACTCCTCGTAAACAACGTGGATACCGGTTTCTTCCTCAAAGATATCGATGACATCAGAATCCATATATTCGCCCCAGTTGTACACAATCAGCTGCTGGGAGCCGCCGGCTGAAGCATTCTGGCTTCCGTAGTAAATACCGCCGCCGCCGATGACAAGCACCATGGCGATCGGAAGAATCCGGCGGAAGACCACCCGTTTCGTGATGCGGAAACGGATGCCCTTCTTCGCCATAGCCTCGCGCTCTTTTGCCTCCTCTTTTTCTTCCTTCGGAGAAGGATTCACATTCACAAGGAGCAGCAGAAGCAGTACGGTGACAAAAAGAATCGTGGAGAGCGAGTACATCTCCGGCTTGATTCCCTTGCGGACTTCGGCATAAATCTTTGTGGAGAGCGTATCAACGCCCGGTCCCTTGGTGAAGTAGGTGATAACGAAATCATCGAGGGACATCGTAAAGGAGAGCAGAAAGCCCGAAACAACGCCCGGCATGATGTCCGGGAAGATAACTTTCCAGAATGCATGCAGCGGAGAGGCACCAAGATCGAGAGCTGCCTCGTACGTCGATTTGTTCGTCTGCTTTAATTTCGGCATAACGCTCAAGATAACGTAAGGAACATTGAACGTAATATGTGCCATCAGAATGGTACCGAATCCAAGCTGAATGCGGCAGATGATAAAGAGCAGCATCAGCGAGATACCCATGACGATCTCACCGTTCAGCATCGGAATATTGGTGATGCCCATGAAAACCGTCCGGCTCTTTTTCGACATGCTGTTGATGCCGATGCACGCAAGCGTTCCAAGCACAGTCGCAATCGCAGAGGCAAGAAGCGCGATGATCAGTGTCGTATACAGCGCATTCATGATCTCTGTATTGGCAAACAGTGAGCGGTACCAGTGCAGGGTGAAGCCGCCCCATTTGGCACGCGTTTTTGAAGCATTAAAGGAGAGCACCACAAGGGTGACAATCGGCGCATACAGAAGAATAAAAATGAGCGCCATGTAAATTTTTTCCAGTTTCTTTCTCAAAATGCCGTTCCCTCCCCGTCTTTATCGTATTTATTCATCAGAACCATCGACAGGATGATGAAGATCATCAGGACTGTGGAGAGTGCACTTCCGGCATTCCAGTTGTTAGTCTGTTTGAACTCCTGCTCGATGACGTTTCCGATCAGAAGGATCTTGCTTCCGCCGAGCAGGTCGGAAATAACAAAGGTTGTAAGCGCCGGGATGAATACCATGGTAATACCGCTTACGATACCCGGCGTGGTGAGCGGCAGCGTTACTTTCAGAAACGTCTGCACACTGTTTGCTCCGAGGTCCCTTGCTGCGTTGATGACATCACGGTCGATCTTAATCAGAACATTGTAGATCGGCAGAACCATAAACGGCAGGAAGTTGTACACCATACCGAGAATGATCGCTCCCGGCGTATTGATGATGGAAATGCCGGGCAGATGGAAAAACGCGAGGATGCTGTTGATGACGCCGTTTTTCTCAAGCAGTGTCTGCCATGCAAGCGTACGGAGCAGAAAATTCATCCACATCGGGAGAATGAAGATCAGCACAATAAAGCTGGTCTGATTGACATTCCGGTTTGCCAGAATCATGGCAAGCGGATAGGCAAGCAAAAGACAGAGCGCGGTGCTAAGAAGCGACAGCCACAGCGCCAGGCCGAGTGCCTTGATGTTTTCCTTCGTCGCAACGTAGGCGAAATTCGAAAGGGTAAAGCCGCCTTCTTCCCCGGTGAATGCATAGTAGAGAATCAGGATCAGCGGGATGATGATGAAACCGGCAGCCCAGACGGCATACGGTGCTGCCAGCCATTTCTTTAATTTATTACTCTTCAATGGCTGCCGCCTCCTCATCTTCGGATTCCGGTTTGTTCATAATCTGGATATCGAACGGATCGACGTGAATGCCGACTTCCTGTCCGACCGGGAACAGATCGGTGGAGTGAACGAGAAGTTCGAAGCCGTTGACGGCGACTTCCATCTCGTAGTGGACGCCTTTGAAGATCAGGTGCGTCACACGTCCATGGATTGTGCCTTCCTCCGGTTTTACGAGGTCGATATCCTCCGGACGGATTACAACATCGACCGGCTTGTTTTTGCCGAATCCGACATCGACGCACTCGAATTTCGCGCCGAGAATCTCGACGAGGCGGTTCTCAATCATAATACCGTCAAGAATGTTGCTGTCGCCGATGAAGTCTGCAACGAATGCGTTCTGCGGCTCATTGTAAATATCCTCCGGTGTACCGATCTGCTGGATATATCCCTGGTTCATGACAACGATCGTGTCGGACATCGTAAGGGCTTCTTCCTGATCGTGGGTAACATAGACGAAAGTGATGCCAAGCTCGTTTTTCAGGCGGATCAGCTCGTACTGCATATCCTGTCGAAGCTTTAAGTCGAGCGCACCGAGCGGCTCATCAAGAAGCAGAACCTTCGGCTCGTTGACAATTGCGCGCGCAATAGCGATTCGCTGCTGCTGGCCGCCGGAGAGAAGCGCCGGGGAGCGGTTCTCGTATCCCTCGAGGTTGACGAGTTTTAAGGCGTATTTGATTTTGTCGTCGATATATGCTTTGGATTTTCCCTTGATTTTCAGCCCAAAAGCGATGTTTTCCGCAATCGTCATATGCGTGAAAAGAGCATATTTCTGGAACACCGTATTTAACTGGCGTTTGTTCGGCGGAAGCTGGGTGATATCCTGTCCGTTAAATAAAACCTTTCCGGTATCCGGCGTCTCAAAACCGCCGAGAATACGTAAAGTCGTTGTTTTTCCGCAGCCGCTCGGGCCAAGGAGAGTAAGAAATTCGTTTTCACGGATATAAAGATTCAGATCATCCAGAATGGTAACTCCGTCGTACGATTTTGTGATGTTGACCAGATCAAGTAATTTGGTACTCATGTGTAAAATGCTCCTTTCGGGTCGTTTATTTTGGAGCACCGTTTTTCGTGAAAATCACGCGGTGCGGAAATCTAAAAATAAGGCGGTGAACTGATCCAGAGAATAACAGCGGGCGTTTTGCCCGGGTTTTCCAGATAGTGGTTACAGGAGGCGGGGTAGTAAAAGCTTTCGCCTTTTTTCGCCTTATGGCACTCGTCCCCGAGATGAATGAGGACACGGCCGGAAAGTACGTAGCCGAATTCCTCGCCTTCATGCGGCGAATCTACTTCGGTACAGGCGCCGCTCTGCAGTGTCAGCCGGATCGGTTCCATTCGGTTTTTCTGTGCGTTCGGAACGATCCATGCGATCTCGTTGCCCTGCGCTTCGTCGGTCTTTACAAAGTAATCTTCCTCACAGAAGACGATCTGGTTATCCTGCTCTTCGCCGAAAAACGTTTTCAGATCCGTTCCAAGGCAGGTAAGAACATCCACCAGTGTGGCGATCGAGGGAGAAGTCACATCGTTTTCGAGCTGGGAGATAAATCCCTTTGACAGCTCGCTGCGATTCGCCAGTTCTTCCTGTGTCAGGCCCTTGCGCATGCGCAGTTCCCTGATTTTCTTTCCGATTTCCATAAAAAATCCTTTCTGTATCCAAAGTCTTACCGGGATCTCTTTTTGAAACAAGGATTCTCAGGAAATCTCAGTAAAAATAAACAAAAAGTTTAGTAATTCTATACAACCACGGGAAATTATACAGGATATGAACCGTGCTGTCAATAACTTTGTGAAATTTTACCATGATTTTACAGGGAACCTCATATAATGAAGAAGAAGCAGACAAAAACCGGCCCCAAAAGCGTGACCGGCTTTTCCATTTTAAAGATTTATCTGCAGGAAAAACAACAAAAGGAGGATTGGATTTTGAACAGAAAAAGAAGAAACAGGGCGGGATTTTTTCTGGGAATCCTGCTTCTGCTTTTTGGAAGTATGCCTGCAGCCGCCGCCAGGCAGGAGAGTGAGCCGAATCAGCTGTTTGCAACTGCGGCATGCCTGATGGATGGCGATACCGGCCGTGTGCTCTTTGGAAAACGCGAAACGGATCCGATGGCGATGGCGAGCACGACCAAAATTATGACGTGTATTCTGGCGCTGGAAAACGGCGGAGAGCAGGCAGTTGCGACAGCATCCGCCCAGGCGGCAGCGGCACCGAAAGTCCATCTCGGTGTGTACGAGGGCGAGCAGTTTCTGCTTGGCGATCTATTATATTCCCTGATGCTGGAATCACACAACGATGCGGCGGTGATGATCGCGGAGACCATCGGCGGAAGCATAGAGGGTTTTGCCGCGCTTATGAACGAAAAAGCCGCTGCAATCGGCTGTACGGATACACATTTTGTGACCCCAAACGGTCTTGATGCTTCCGATGCAGGCGGGGATCACCATACGACCGCGGCTGATCTGGCGCGGATCATGCGCTACTGTATTAAAACTTCACCGAAAGCCACCGAATTTCTTGCCGTGACGCAGACGAGATCCTATACGTTCTGGGATCTCGAAAAGAAAAATATGTTCAACTGCTGCAACCATAATGCCCTGCTGGACCAGATGGAGGGAGCAATTTCCGGAAAAACCGGCTTTACGGCAAAAGCGGGCTACTGCTATACCGGCGCGCTGGAACGGGATGGGAAGTGTCTGATTGTAACATTGCTTGCGTGTGGCTGGCCCAATCACAAAAATTATAAATGGACGGATGCAGCGAAACTTTTAAATTACGGACTGGAATCGTATACGTACCGGGATGTGCTGGACCACAGCTGGAAGCCGGGACGGATAGAAGTAACAGACGGTGTTTATGACGGCCTGCTGCAAACAAAAAGCAGCGCCAGTCTTACCCTTGTGAGCCCGGCGCTTGACCCGGCGCGGTCGCTTCCTGTTCTCTTAAAAGAGACAGAAATACCGAAAAAAGACATTTTTTTACCGGAGCTCATCGAAGCCCCGGTAAAGAAAGGAGAAAAGGTCGGTTCGGTGACGTACTCGATTGACGGAATGCTTCTCGCGGAATATCCCGTCTACGCCGCCGAAACGATCGAAAAAATTGATTATGGATGGTGCATGGAACAGGTCGCGGAGCGCCTTTTCTGTCACGCCTCTGTGTGAGTCACCTTTGCGAGAGTTTCCTTCGAAAGAATTTTCCAGATATTGCAGAGAAACAGCGTAACGGCAGTGACAACGGAGCAGACATCTGCGATCGGTTCCGCATAGTAAACGCCCATAACGCCGAAGAAATGCGGCAGAATGAGTGCAAGCGGGATCAGAAGAATGACTTTCCGGAGCAGTGCGATAAAAAGAGAAATCTTCGCCTGGCCAAGACCGAGAAAGGAACTCTGTACGCCGCTCTGCAAGCCGAAAATTGCCATGCCGGCAATGTAGACCGGAAGCACTTTTACCACAATAGCAATCAGCTCCGGATCCGTGGTGAAAAGACCGGCGAAAAGAGCCGGGCGGAGCATTGCAAACACAACGTAGACGAAAGTGGCGGTAAACGTGATAGCGATCATGCGCCGGATCGTCTGGCGGACGCGGTCAAACTGACCGGCACCAAAATTGTAGCTGATGATCGGCTGCACACCGTTTGTGAAGCCGTTGACCGGCACAAAAATGAGCTGCAGCACCGACTGGAGAATGGTCATCGAGCCGACGTAGAGGTCGCTGCCGTACGTCTGCAGTCCGTGGTTCATGACGATGGTAATGGCGCTTTCTGTTGCCGACATAATAAACGGCGAGATGCCGAGCGCCATGACAGAGCCTAAAATAGCAAAATCCGGCTTCATCGTGCGCAGGGAAAGGCGGATGCCTGATTTTTTCGAGGTAAGGAACCGCAGAACCCATGCGGCACTCAATGCCTGGGAGAGAACGGTAGCGAGTGCGGCACCGGAAACACCCATGTGAAGAACGAAGATGAAAACCGGGTCAAGGCCGATGTTGACAACCGCGCCGATGAGGACAGAGCACATCGCTGTGCGGGCATGTCCCTGGCAGCTGATAAAGGTATTCAGTCCGACAGCCAGTTCAACAAATACCGTTCCGACAAGATAAATCGAAATATACGTGGAAGCATATCCAATCGTGTTGTCACTTGCGCCGAAGAGGTACAGAAGCGGTGTCTGAAAGACAAAGAAAAATGCCATCAGAAGCACGGAAAAAAAGAGCAGCAGGGAAGTAGAACTTCCGAGGATCTTTTCTGCACGTTCCCGGTTTTTCTGTCCGAGTGCGATTGCAGCAAGGGGGGCGCCGCCTCCGCTTGCAAATCCGGCGAATGCGGAGATGATGGTGATAATCGGAAATGTGACGCCGACACCGGTAAGCGCTAAAGAACCGACATCGGGAATCCGGCCGATATAGATGCGGTCTACAATGTTATAAAGTACATTTACAATCTGTGCGAGGACAGAGGGAAGGGCCAGCTCGAGCATCAGTTTCCCAATTTTTTCGGTGCCGAGACGGCCGTCTTGCTTGGTCTGCATGGAAAAAACCTCCTGTTTTTTTGATGATGAATCGCATATTTTTCTGCGTCCTTTTCGTGGACATTGCTTCTATTATAACTTTTCAAGAGCAATCCTGCAAGAAAAAAACGGAAAACTTGAGGATCCATTGTGAAAGTCTACAGGCTTTTCCCGGAAACGGGAAACAGGGTGTACGAAAGGAAAAAAATATGGTACGCTATAGAGCGGCACGAAAGTGGTTTCGTGAAAAAATAGAAAACAGTGTAAATAGATGGAGGAAAATCATATGCGAAATCTGTTAGTAGCGCAGTCCGGCGGCCCGACCGCGGCAATCAATGCAACGGTGGCAGGAGTTGTCTCCTGCGCAGTGCTGTCTGGAAAAGTAGATCATATTTATGGTGCAGTAAATGGAATTGAAGGCGTGCTCGCAGAAAAATTTCTTGACCTTGGGAAAAACTGGATTCAGCAGAAAAATCTCACTTCTAATGCAGACACCGGCGGCAGCGCTTGGTTCCTGCCGTTACAACTGGGGACCCGAAAGAGAATACAGAGGATTTTGAAGAGATTCTCCGGATTTTTCGCAGACATGAAATCCGTTATTTTATCTATATCGGCGGAAATGATTCGATGGATACCGTAAACAAGCTGTCAAAATACTGCAAAGAGAACGGTGTGGAGGATGTGTTTGTTGTCGGCGCACCAAAGACGATCGACAACGACCTCGTCGGAACGGATCACTGCCCGGGCTTTGGCTCCGCGGCAAAATATCTGGCAGCAACCTTTGCCGAGCTGGAAAGAGACTGCCACGTCTATGAGAAAAAGGCAGTTACGATCGTGGAGGTTATGGGAAGAAATGCCGGATGGCTGACTGCAGCGTCTGCTCTGTCCCGCGTCAACGGCGGAGAGGGACCGAATTTGATTTATCTCTGCGAGCCGGCGTTTGACACCGAGCAGTTTTTAAAAGATGTGCAGGAAAAACTGGAACAGAAGGACAGCGTTCTGGTTGCAATCAGCGAGGGCATTCACGACAGCGAGGGTCGCTACGTGTCCGAGCAGGTGCAGAGTGATGCACAGGATCAGTTCGGCCACAGCTACATCGCAGGCTCCGCCAAGGTGCTCGAGGAGCTGGTGCGTGACCGCATCGGCTGTAAGGTAAGATCCATTGAGCTGAACCTGATGCAGCGGTGCGCGGCCCATCTTGCGAGTGCGACCGATCTTGAAGAGTCCCGTATGCTCGGCATGAAAGCCTGCCAGTGCGCACTCGAAAAGCAGGGAGGACAGATGGCATCGATCCGGAGAATCTCTGCCGATCCTTACCGCGTGGAGTACACATCCGTTCCGGTATCGGAAGTGGCAAACAAAGAAAAGAAAGTACCGCTTCCCTGGATTACAGAGGACGGCCACGATGTGACAGAAGAGATGATGGCGTATCTCCGCCCGCTGATCCTCGGCGAACCGGCCATGCAGTACGAGAATGGAATTCCGGTTCACATTGAACTGTATTAAGCAGAATAAAACCGTGTAAGAAAAGCTGCCGATAGGCGGCTTTTTTTATGCGGTGCGGAAAAAGACAGAATTTTTTGGAAAAGAACGGGTCGGGAAAAATTAAGTTTGACCTTCTATTTATAATAGGTAAAATCTGAAATTTTTCTGTCTATTTTCTGTCAAAAAGGTGAGAAAAAGTATTGAAAAAAAACGAAAAAACAGATATGATAGACTTGTATAAAATTTGTTTAAAATTTTATAATGAAAATAGAAAGATGGAGGTTTGAAGAATGAGTAACACAGCACAAAGTTTAGCGAGCACAAGAATCGCCTCTTTGCTGGATGAAAACAGCTTTGTGGAAATCGGCGGACAGGTTACTGCCAGAAGCACAGATTTCAACATGGCCGGCATGGAGACACCATCCGATGGTGTAATTACTGGTTACGGTGTGATCAACGGCAGCCTGGTATACGTATACAGCCAGGATGCGTCTGTGATGGGCGGTACCATCGGCGAAATGCATGCAAAAAAAATCGCGAGACTGTATGAGTTTGCACAGAAAACAGGTGCTCCGGTCATCGGACTGGTAGACTGTGCCGGTATGCGTCTGCAGGAGGCAACTGATGCTCTGAACGGTTTCGGCGAAATCTATATGGCGCAGGCAATGGCATCCGGCGTGATTCCACAGATCACGGCAGTATTTGGCACATGCGGCGGCGGTATGGCACTCATCCCGGCTATGACAGACTTCACGTTCATGGAGTCTAAAAACGGAAAACTTTTCGTAAACTCCCCGAACGCACTGGACGGAAACCACGTATCCAAATGTGATACCGCATCCGCAGATTTCCAGGGCGAAGAAGCAGGTCTTGTTGACTTTGCTGGAACCGAGGAAGAAATCCTCGGACAGATCAGAAACCTGGTATCTATGCTTCCGGCAAACAATGAGGACGAAGCATACACCGAGTGCGAGGATGATCTGAACCGTGCATGTGCAGACCTTGCAAACTGCGCAGGCGATACCGGAATCCTTCTTTCCCAGCTCAGCGACAACGGCATCTATTTTGAGACCAAAGCCGCTTACGGAAAAGATGTTGTAACCGCATTCATCCAGTTAAACGGAGCAACCGTAGGAGCAGTTGCAAACCGCTCTGAAATCTACGGCGAGGACGGAACTGTAAAAGAGAAAATGGATGGAACCTTAAGCGCAAGAGGAGCCAAAAAAGCAGCAGATTTCGTAAACTTCTGCGATGCTTTCTGCATCCCGGTACTTACCATCACAAACGTAACCGGATTCAAGGCAACCAAATGCTCTGAGAGAACCATGGCTAAGAACGCAGCAGCCCTGACCGCAGCTTTCGCAAACGCAACCGTTCCGAAAGTAAACGTTGTTGTCGGCAAAGCATACGGAAGCGCATACGTTGTCATGAACAGCAAATCCATCGGAGCAGACATGGTATTTGCATGGCCGAACGCAGAAATCGGAATGATGGATGCAAAATCTGCAGCAAAGATCATGTACGAAGGATCTGACGCTGCTACCATCAACGAGAAAGCAGCTGAATATGCAACCCTTCAGAACAATGTAACTTCCGCAGCCAGAAGAGGCTATGTGGACACCATCATCGAGCCGGAAGACACCAGAAAATATGTTATCGGCGCATTCGAGATGCTGTATACCAAGAGAGAAGACAGACCGGACAGAAAACACGGAACAGTCTAAGGAAGGTGGCATACGATGAGAAAGAACTGGAAAAAATTAGTAAGTCTCGTCCTTACCGCAGCCTGCACCATGGTTGTGACCGTAGCTCCTGTTTTTGCGGATGCGGCATCTACACCGGCTTATTCACCGGTTGAGGCGTCTACTGTAGATTCTCTGCTCTCCTCCAGTGCTCAGTGGGTAGGACAGAGCCTGATGACCTACAGCGATGACGATCTTGCCAATATGGAAGCTTCCGACCAGCAGTTCTATGCAAGAGCAGCTGAGGCATGGGAAGAGGCAAAGGCTGACCTCGGAGAGGTAAAAAGTCTGGAAGACGGTACTCTCGAAGTAGACGGAGATTTTGTAACCTGCACAATTCCGGGTGAATTTGAAAAAAATCCTGGTATTGTCCGCGTATTCTGGAACATCAGCACCGGAACACCGGTTCCGACCGACCTCACTATCACCGTTGAGGAGTCAAAGGGCGTTCTGATCGGCCAGGCCGGCATGAACACCATCATCGGAATCGGCACCGTATTTGTTATGCTGATTTTCCTGATTTTCGTTATTTCTTCGTTTGATTACATTTTGGGAGACAAGAAGAAGAAAAAAAGCACCGGCAGCACCTGTACAGGAAGCACCGAAGGCTGTCGCAGCACCGGTTGTTGAAGAGACAGCACCGGAAGCAGACGATATGGAGCTGCAGGCTGTTATTACAGCTGCAATCGCCATGTATGAAGAAGATATGGCTTCTGCATCCGGAGATGCTTATGTTGCACGTCCGATCCGCAGAAAAGGCAAAAGAGCTTAAGGAGGAAATTTTCAATGAAAAACTACACCATTACCGTAAACGGAAATGTATATAACGTAACTGTAGAAGAAGGAACCACAGCAGGCGCAGCTCCAACAGTCAGCGCAGCAAAAGCAGCTCCGGCAGCAAAAGCAGCTCCGGCAGGCGCAGCAGGCAGCGTAGAGGTTACTGCTTCTGTACCTGGTAAAAATCTGCAAAATCGAAGCAAACGTAGGCGCAGCTGTAAAAGCAGGCGATACGGTTCTTGTACTGGAAGCCATG
>ADJS01016923.1_pt1 | contig 12313 bp, 9 predicted proteins | sample 268128 | NCBI WGS metagenome assembly ADJS01 (sample SAMN00007486, study PRJNA43253) | human gut metagenome | isolation source: feces sample TS28 | reverse complement strand
CATGCAGCTGATTTTTGAGAATGGCAGCATTGATGAAGAAGGTTTTGCAAAAGCAGGTAAGCTGAGAAGTGAATTCGTAATCGCTGTTACCGGTGTGGTAGAAGAAAGAGGCGGCGCTGTTAACAAGAATCTTGCAACAGGTGAAATTGAGCTTCGCGTAAAATCCCTTCGTGTTCTGTCTGAAGCAGAGGTACCTCCGTTCCCAATTGAAGAGAACAGCAAGACAAAAGATGAAATCCGTCTGAAATATCGTTATCTTGACTTAAGAAGACCTGACCTTCAGAAGAATATTATGCTTAAGAGTAAAGTCATGATGCTTACAAGACAGTTCTTCGCAAAAGAAGGATTCCTTGAAATTGAAACTCCGATGCTTGGTAAGAGTACACCGGAAGGTGCAAGAGATTATCTGGTACCGTCTCGTGTTCATCCGGGACATTTCTATGGTCTGCCACAGTCTCCGCAGCTGTACAAACAGCTTCTGATGTGCTCTGGTTATGACCGTTATATTCAGATTGCAAGATGTTTCCGTGACGAAGACCTTCGTGCGGACAGACAGCCGGAATTTACCCAGATCGATATGGAACTCTCTTTTGTAGATGTTGATGACGTAATTGATGTAAATGAGAGATTCCTTGCTTATCTGTTCAAGGAAGTACTTGATATTGATGTAAAACTTCCAATCCAGCGTATCACATGGCAGGAAGCTATGGACAGATTTGGTTCTGATAAACCGGATATGCGTTTCGGAATGGAACTTCATGATGTAAGTGATGTAGTTAAAAACTGTGGATTCAGCGTGTTTACTTCTGCGTTGGAAAATGGCGGCAGTGTTCGTGGTATCAATGCAGAAGGACAGGGCGCTATGCCACGTAAGAAAATTGACAAACTGGTTGAGTTTGCCAAAGGTTACGGTGCAAAAGGCCTTGCATACATTGCAATCGCTGAAGATGGCACAAGAAAATCTTCTTTTGCTAAATTCATGACAGATGAAGAGATGGATGCTCTGGTAGCAGCTATGGATGGTAAAGCAGGAGACTTACTTCTGTTTGCAGCAGATAAGAAGAAACTGGTTTATGATGTACTTGGCGCACTTCGTCTGGAACTTGCAAAGCAGATGGATCTTCTTGATAAGAATGAGTATCGTTTCGTATGGGTAACAGAGTTCCCGCTTCTTGAATGGAGTGAAGAAGAGAATCGTTTCACAGCAATGCATCATCCATTTACCATGCTTATGGAAGAGGACCTTCCACTTCTGGATACAGATCCTGGAAAAGTTCGTGCAAAAGCATATGATATCGTATTAAACGGTAATGAAATTGGTGGAGGAAGTGTCAGAATCCATCAGGATGATATTCAGGAGAGAATGTTTGAAGCACTTGGATTCACAAAAGAAGCTGCTCACGAGCAGTTCGGATTCCTTCTGGACGCATTCAAATATGGAGTTCCGCCTCACGCCGGACTGGCATACGGACTTGACCGTCTGGTAATGCTTATGGCGAAAGTTGACAGCATCCGTGACGTAATCGCATTCCCGAAGGTTAAAGATGCTTCCTGTCTGATGACTCAGTCTCCGAGCCGCGTAAGCGAGGAGCAGTTAAAAGAACTGGAACTGGAAGTAAGACCGGAGGAAGTAACTGAATAAGGATGGAGCTTACAATTCAGACGTTTTTGATTGTATGCCCGTTGGTATTCCTTGCAGGATTAGTTGATTCTATCGCAGGCGGGGGTGGTTTGATCTCCCTGCCTGCGTATCTGCTTGCAGGGGTTCCGATGCACAATGCGATAGCAACGAATAAATTATCCTCGGCAACTGGGACAGCGATTTCAACAGCACGTTTATGTAAGAATAAATTTGTAGACTGGGGAGTTGCACTGCCATGTATTTCCATGGCTCTTGTCGGTTCTTTTGCAGGCGCTCATATTGCGCTTCTTGCCAGTGATAAGATATTAAAATGGATGCTGATTCCAGTACTTCCTATTGTTGCGTTTTATGTAATGAAGAAGAAAAATCTGGATGATAACAGCAATGTAGAGATTTCCCGAAAGAAACAGTGGATTTTGTGTGCGGTGTGTTCTCTGGCTGTTGGCTGCTACGATGGCTTTTATGGGCCGGGAACTGGTACGTTTCTGCTTATTTTATATACAGGAGTAGCAAAACTTCCCGTAGCGAAAGCTTCCGGAACTATGAAACTTGCAAATCTTTCTTCTAATATAATGGCATTAGTTGTTTTTTTATTTAGTGGAAAGATTGTCATATATCTTGGACTTGCAGCTTCTGTTTTTTCCATTGCAGGGCATTATGTAGGATCTGGAATGGTAATGAAAAATGGAAATAAAATCGTAAGACCGATTATTCTGATCGTTCTGGTTTTACTGTTTATCAAAATTATAACGGGGATGTAAAAAGAATAAGACAAAGATTAAAAAGACCACCATATCATAGAATGATTCGGGAAAGGAACATTTCTGTGATATGGTGGCCTTTTTAGTTGTTTAACCAAACTGCGAAGCAGTTATTTGGTTATGAGCAAGTAGCGGAAGCGGATTGCGAATATCCGATTGACTAATCGTTAATTGGAACTGCTTTCAGTAGAAGTATTATCATCTGTCTGCTTATCTGTATCGGCAGAAATATTTTCATCCTCAGAATCAGAAGTCTCGAGAGGAGAATCTGTCAAAGTACCGAAAATAGCATTTCCCAAAGTATTTCCCTCATCCTGAAGTTTCCAGGATACCCCATCATTGAGTAGAACAAAATCTACATCATTGACGGTAGTAACGGTATTATCATTGATGCTGTTCAGAAGAATTTCGAAAGATTTCTCGTATCGTTTCTGGGAGCCATCGATAACTGCGTCAGCAGAAGCCAGATATTTATCAAGCTTTTCCTGATAATCAGCCAGGATCGAATCACTGTCAAAGGTTGTAATTTCAGTTGTAACAGTGGCATTGTATCCATTTTCACTGCTGGATTTAATGACATAATTAAAATTTTTATGAATCTGTTCGGCAAGTGCTGAGGCAATGGAATTTTTTGCAGTATCGGATGTATTCATGATATTTACTACACCCAGATAAGATGTCATTTCTTTCAAATCCAGTTTCTGTAGAGTGTCAAGATATACGGTCAGGGTATCTTCCGGTGAAAGGATATCCGGATCTGCCAGATCAGCTATAAGACCGCCGACAAGGTCATCTTCCAGAGAATTGGTACGCTGGATCTTCCATTTTTCCTTTTTATCATTGCCTGTATTGACAAGCTGTATGTTACAGTCTGTCTCAGCTGTATCATAGTCATTTGTGTTTAAAAGATGATTCAGGATCAGATAATGAGCCTCAAGAGATCTGGAAGAATCTTTGATATTTCCTTTTTGTGCCTGGGCTGACTCTGTGATCTGTGTCCGGAGAAGTTCTGCTTTAAAATCTCTGGCAAGAACTTTGGAATCGATTGTGGTCAGTTTGACAGAAACAGTGGCAGAATGATTGGCTGTGCCGACGATGACATCCGAAATTTTGTAATTAAATTTCCGGAAAAAGAGAGAAAAGGTTTTATTGATTTCATCAGTTAAATCAGTATTCTCTGTGGCATCGGGGAACAGCTCTGTATAGGGTATGTATTTTTGCGTAGTTTCTGAATCGAGATTTTTTAACTGATCCAGTTCATTTCTGACTACACTCTTTACATCTGACTCATTTTTGCGGAAACAGCCGCTGCTTACAGATACAGCAAAAAGAAAAAATAAGACAGAGAAAAGAAGAATCAGGTGTTTGTTTATATTCATACGTGTTCTTTCCTTTCACAGTGCTTTCTGTGCAACTGTTTGACAGTTACTTTTCTGTTTATTTTAACAGATTTTGTACTGACTGTCAAAAAAGTGAAAAAGGTGAACGAAATTCATAAAGAAAACGTGAAAAAATTGTGAAAAATGTTGCCATTTAGTTACAAAGCTTTTATTTTAAGACGGAATCTGATATGATAGGAAAAGTGAATAATAATAATATAAAAAAGCAGTAGTGTATAATAGATGTTAGCCTGAACAAGGTGACAATATCAAGGAGGCAATTTATGAAGAAACGTATTATTATCGTTTTGGGAATCCTGATCGCAGCAGGTGGTATCGGAACCGGAGTCTGGTATCACTTTAAAGGAAACGGTCAGAGTGGAACCGGTGATTCTATTGTGTATGTGTCAAAAGTAAGGTGATCACCGGATCTGAAACAACAGCGGTAAATCGGTTTGCCGGTGTGGTAGAACCGCAGAAAACTGTAAACGTAAAAATAGAAAGTGGACGAAAAGTAAAAGAAGTGGAAGTTAAGACCGGAGAAGAGGTAAAGGCCGGACAGCTTCTTTTTGAATATGATCTCAGCAGTATTGAGGATGATCTGAAGCAGGCGCAACTGGATCTGGACAGATTAAAAAATGAACAGATCAGCCTGACAGAACAGATAGCTACGCTGGAAGCGGAGAAGAAAAAAGCAAAGGCCGAAGATCAGTTGTCCTATACCATTGAAATCGAGACTAACAAAATGAATCTCAAGAAGAATGAATATAGTCAGAAGAGTAAACAGTCTGAAATTGATAAACTTCAGAGCGCAACACAGAATACAGAGGTTCGAAGTGAAATAGATGGTGTGATACAGAAAATTGACACTTCCAAAATGACAAGTGACGACGGTGATTCTGTGGATGACAGCAGTGCAATGGACAGTAGCATGTCGTCAGGTGACGGAAGTTCGGACAGTTCTGCATTTATTACAATTCTCAGTACAGGTGCTTACAGAGTAAAAGGTAAAGTTAATGAACAGAACAGGGATTCTATTGTACCCGGAGAGGCAGTGATCATCCGTTCCAGAGTAGACAGCAGTAAAACATGGAAAGGAACGATGGGATCCGTAGATGTGAATAATGGAACTTCAGATGACAGCAGTAATGATATGTATATGGGTATGGCAAGTACCAGTTCCGATGATCAGACAACGTCTACTTCTTATCCTTTTTATGTGGAATTGGATTCCTCTGAGAATCTGATGCTTGGACAGCATGTGTACATAGAACGTGACATCGGACAGGATGAGAAAAAAGACGGTCTGTGGCTCAGTGATTACTATATTCTGGACACAGATACCAATGAACCGTATGTATGGGCAGCCAGCGATAAGAACAGACTGGAGAAGCGTTATGTAACACTTGGAGAACATGATGATGATCTTGGAGAATATAAGATTGTTGAGGGCCTTACAAAGAAAGATGCGATTGCATTCCCGACAGCGGCTCTGGAAGAAGGCGAAAAAACAGAGATCGGAGATCTGGCTCAGACAATGAGCCAAGGCGCGGACGGGATTACAGATATGGATGCTGATCATGGAAATATGGATGATGAACAGCCAGATTCCGCAGATGGGGAAGCCTATACAGATCCAGATATGGAAGAGGGTTCTGAAGATGACAGTTCGGATGACTCGATTGATCCAAATGAGGAACTTGTACCAATCGATGAGGCACCTGGTATGAGCGCAGGTGAAGACGTGGAGGGGATCGAATGATACTGGAATTAAAGGGTATATATAAAGAATATCAGCAGGGTAAAATGAAAGTTCCGGTATTAAAAGATGTGAATTTCTCCATGGAAGAAGGAGAATACGTGGCAATTATGGGACCATCTGGTTCGGGAAAAACTACTCTGATGAACATTATCGGATGTCTGGACAAGCAGACAGAGGGGACTTTTTTTCTGGATGGAGTGGATATTAAGGCGTGTTCGGAGAATGAAATGTCAGATATCCGGCTGAATAAGATAGGGTTTGTTTTTCAGAGTTTTCATCTTCTCCCTAAGCAGAGTGCTCTGGCAAATGTTGAGATGCCATTAAATTATGCGAGAGTACCTAAGAAGGAGAGAAGAGAACGCGCTCTGAAGGCACTTGACAGAGTGGGCCTGGCGGACAGAGTGGATTTTAAGCCAAATCAGCTTTCAGGAGGTCAGATGCAGAGGGTTGCCATTGCCAGGGCGATCGTCAATAACCCGAAACTTCTTCTTGCAGATGAACCTACAGGTGCTCTTGACAGTAAATCCGGTGCGCAGGTTATGGAACTTTTCCAGAGGCTGAATGATGAGGGGGTATCTGTATTGATGATCACCCATGATGCGGATATTGCCGCACATGCGAAGAGGGTGGTTACGATCAAAGATGGTATCCTTCAGGAAAAGAGGTGATCTTCATGGGCAAAGTAAAGAAAATCCTCGCAGGAGTGCTTGTGGTGGTAATCGCAGGAAGCGGAATTACAGCGGGATTGATGCAGCTGAAGAAAAACAGCCAGAAAACAGTGGCGGTTACTCCTGTGAGCGGATTACTGCAGGAATTTTATACACCTTCCACCACGCTTGACGGAACCATTACATCCAGTGCAACACAGACAGTAAACGGTGATAAAGACCTGATTATTGATCAGATTTATGTGACAAAGGGAGATGCCGTAAAAAAAGGGGATCCTCTGATTTCTTTTGATACTACTCTGGTGGAAATGGAACTGAATATAGCAAAGCTGAAAAAACAGAAACTGGAGCAGGATTTAAATAAAGCAGTGAACAGATTGAACAGCCTTCAGAATGGTGGACCTGTAGAGGAAACAGATGCGGGTACAGACGCCGATAACCTGAATTCAAAAACAGGAAGAACTGATAATGATACAGGCGATGATGATATGAAACCGGATGATACGTTATCATCCGCAACAGATATGTCCGGTAATTATCTGGCAGCAGCCATGCATCCGTTTTTGTTATCTGCTTTTACAGATGGAGATGCAGTGGATAATGCGGGCTCAGACAATTCTTCATCCAAGTCAGATTTACCGGGAGATGATGCTTCAACAGATACCGGAAATACAGGCGGTTCATCAGATGGAACATCTGCGGATAATGATATTCCGGTATATACGGATCCTTCAGCAAATGGATTCAGTGACGGAGAGAAGGATGATTTTAATTCCGGAAAAAATGATATGCCGGAATTATCACCAACGCCAACGCCGGCACTGGATGATCATACCACATATTTTGATCCCTATTACCGAAAAGGTGATCCGAATATCACTGATGGTGACGAGCCGTTTTATCAGAAACTGGATGCAGATTCTGTTCCGTTTACAGGAAGTGGCACAGAGGACGATCCATATGTATATCTGTGTAGCAGTGCAAAAGAAAAAGTAACAGTAATGGGTTCATTCTTTAATAAACTTGCAGGATACAGTCCTGATGGAACCAAAGTTGTTAATCAGGGTGGTTACTGGTACCGTCTGGAATTTCATCAGAATGATACAATAGCGGACTATGATGATCTGAAAACCTCCTGCACAGGTTATTATCTGGTAAACGGAAGTTTTCTGGAGAAACCGGTATATGAATTTGCAGAGGTGGAATTTACACTGGCAGATGCAGATAAATATGATAAGAATCCAGATGATGGAGGAGATGATAATCCTGGTGGGAATGATGAACCTACCGGAACCCCTGTTTCCAGGGCAGATGCTATTAAGTATCAGAAGAGTAAGATTGCCAGCCTTAAGCTGGATCTTCAGGAAAGCGATATCAAGATATCACAGCTGGAAAAGAAAGCGAATAAAAAGCTTATCACTGCAAAACTGGATGGTACGGTTACTTATGTGGGGGATTCCGGAAGCGGTGAGACAACTGACGGTAAGGCTCTGATCAAGATAAAAAGCAGTGATGGTTTTTATGTTGTAGGTTCTGTGAGTGAACTGATGCTCGATGATTTTAAAGAAGGCACAAAGCTTAACTGTACAAGTTATACCAGCGGATCTTTTGAGGCAGATGTTATGGATGTTTCGGAATATCCTGTAACCGGAAACAGCTTCTATGGAAGCAGTAATCCAAATGTGTCTTATTATGCATTTACAGCAGTGGTAAGTGACAAGACACTTCAGTTGGAAGATCAGGACTGGGTTACTGTCAATTATGAAGCATCTGCTGCAGAGAACATTATGGTCATTCAGAAAGCTTTTGTCAGAAATGACAATAATAAAAACTATGTGTATAAAGATGATAATGGTATCCTGAAGAAACAGGAGATTTCAGTGGGTGCAGCTGTAGACAGCGGTTACAGTGTGATTGTCAAAGGTGGGCTCAGTGAAGATGATCTGATCGCATTTCCTTATGGAAAAGATGTGAAAGAGGGCGCAAAGACAAAAGAAGTTACTCTGGATCAGATGTATGGATATTAATTGAGAAAGGAGACATTTTATGCTTGAAAATATACGCCTGGCTTTTCAGGGAATATGGTCACATATGATGAGATCCTTCCTGACTATGCTGGGTATCATTATTGGTATTGCGTCTATCATTGCAATTGTTTCTACCATCAAGGGAACCAGTGAGCAGATTAAGGAAGACCTGATAGGTGCAGGTTCCAATACAGTAAATATTTATCTGTATGATGGAGATAATCAATATGATGCGGAATATGGAAATTCTTCAAAAGCACCGATTCTGACAGATGATGTAAAAGAAGAAGTGAAAGATCTGGACCATGTTGAGAATGCAACTTTTTATTATAACAGTACCAGCGCATCTATTTATAATAACAATAACAGTCTGGAAGGCGGAAGTGTTTACGGGATTGATGTGAACTATCTGGCTACCTGCGGATATGTGATTCAGTCAGGACGGGGATTTGTAAAGGATGACTACAAAAATTACAATAAAGTTGCGCTGATCGATGACAATGCGGCACAGAATCTGTTCCCGTCACAGAACCCGGTAGGGCAGACTGTGGAGATCAATCAGGAACCATATACGATTGTGGGAGTGATCCGGCAGGATGAGAATTATCAGCCGACGATCAACAGTATTGACGAATATTACACTTATTATCAGTCGATTGTAGGAAGTGTAATGATTCCGGACAGTTGCTGGCCGATTTCCTTTAAATTTGATGTTCCTCAGAATGTAATTGTGAAAGCAGACAGCACAGATACTATGAGTACGGTGGGAAATGCAGCAGCAGATGCGCTGAATAATTTAATTGCAGCCCTGAATACAGGTGGAAATACAACCATGAAATACAAAGCTGAAGATATCATGGAGCAGGTTAAGAATATGCAGAAGCTCAGTGAGAGTACAAATAATCAGCTGATCTGGATTGCAAGTATTTCTCTCCTTGTGGGTGGTATTGGTGTCATGAATATCATGTTGGTTTCTGTTACGGAGCGTACCAAAGAGATTGGTCTGAAAAAGGCTATCGGGGCACGTAAGAAGACTATTCTGGGACAGTTTCTGACAGAGGCTTCCGTACTTACCAGTATTGGCGGTATTATCGGAGTAATAACAGGAATCGGGCTGTCGAAAGTGGTGGGAAAGGTTACCGGTTCGCCTACTGCGATCAGTGTGCCATCAATTGTGATCGCAGTATTGTTTTCTACAGTGATAGGCGTGGTATTTGGACTGCTTCCTTCTGTGAAAGCAGCAAATTTAAATCCTATTGATGCGTTGAGAAGTGAATAAACACTGCACAGATAAAACAGACTTGATGTACAATACCTTTGTATATTGAGTCTGTTTTTCTGTAACATTTTTAGTTACTGTTTACTGGTAATATCCTGCAAAGCGTGTTATTGAAAACGAAGTGAACAATAACCATTTTTCTGTGGATTTTAAACAGAAAAACAATCAAATTTGTATAGATGTCAAGAAATGTGCTAAAATTTGTACAAAAAATAAAAAAATATGGAAGTACAAAGACAGGTTGTGCTATAATGAAGTATCTAAAAAGAATTATTTATACAGGAGGAAGTTCGCGGATGGTATCATTTACCTATATCATCAAAGATAAATTTGGAATACATGCAAGGCCCGGACTGCTTCTTGTGCAGGAAGCCGGAAAGCTTACGAGCAATATCACTATTTTTAAAGGAACAGACAGTGGTGATGCGAAGCGGATGTTCTGTGTTATGAATCTTGCAGTAAAACAGGGAGATCAGATAACAGTACATGTGGAAGGCGAGAATGAAGAGGCAGATGCCGAAGTAATGAGAGAGTTTTTGAAAAATAATCTGTAACTGTGAAGATGTCAGACAGTTATGCCATAATCTTTAATAAGGAGAATTGGAGTAATGAGAGTATTAGAAGGTAAGTCCGTATTTTCAGGAATCGCAATTGGAAAGATTTCTATTTTGCAGAAAGCAGACACAAGTGTAAAGCGTACGAAGGTAGAAAATCCGGAGGCAGAGATCACACGTGTGCAGGAAGCAAAAGAGAAAGCAGTTGAACAGCTTCAGAAACTGTATGATAAGGCACTCCGGGAAGTAGGAGAATCAGGTGCTGCTATTTTTGAAGTGCATCAGATGATGTTGGATGATGAGGACTATCTGGATTCTATTGATAACATTATCCGTACGGAGAATGTAAATGCAGAGTATGCAGTAGCAACAACAGGTGATAATTTTGCAGACATGTTTGCGCAGATGGATGATGACTACATGAAAGCAAGAGCGGCAGATGTAAAGGATATTTCAGATCGTCTGGTACGTGTATTATCAGGACACGATGAGGGAGATATGGATGCTGCAGAACCATCTATTATCGTTGCTGAGGATCTGGCTCCAAGTGAAACTGTACAGATGGACAAGAGCAAAGTTCTTGCATTTGTTACAAGGAAAGGTTCTTCCAATTCCCATACAGCAATCCTTGCAAGAACTATGAATATCCCGGCGCTGATCAATATTGAATATGATGACAGCATGGATGGGAAAATGGCAGTTGTAGACGGCAAGACCGGTTCTCTTATTGTGGAACCAGATGCAGATACCCTGAAGAAATATCAGGATCAGAAAGACGAGGAGCTGCGCCAGAGAGCAATGCTCAAAGAATTAAAAGGCAAAACTACAGAGACAAAGAGTGGACATAAGATTCATCTGTACGCAAACATCGGAAGCACAGGCGATGTAGCCAGTGTACTGGCTAATGATGCAGAAGGTATTGGTCTTTTCAGAAGTGAATTCATTTATCTGGAAAAAGATAATTATCCGACAGAGGAAGAGCAGTTCCAGATTTATAAAGCAGTAGCACAGAATATGGCAGGAAAGAAAGTAATCATCCGTACACTGGATATCGGCGCAGACAAGCAGATTGATTACTTTGATATGGCACACGAAGAGAATCCGGCAATGGGTTATCGTGCAATCCGTATCTGCCTGGACAGACCGGAAGTATTTAAGACACAGCTTCGTGCACTGTTCAGAGCAAGTATGTTCGGAAATATCTCCATTATGTATCCGATGATCATCTCTGTAACAGAAGTAAAACAGATCAAGGCTATTGTTGCAGAGGTTAAGAAAGAGCTGACAGAGCAGGGCATTCCGTTTAAAGATGACGTAGAGCAGGGTGTAATGATCGAGACACCGGCTGCAGTTATGATCAGTGATCTTCTTGCAAAAGAAGTTGATTTCTTCAGCATCGGAACTAACGATTTAACACAGTATACACTGGCAATCGACCGTCAGAATGCAAAACTGGATAATATTTATGATTCTCATCATGAAGCTGTACTTCGTATGATCCAGATGGTCATTGATAATGCACATAAAGAGGGAATCTGGGCAGGAATCTGCGGAGAGCTCGGAGCAGATACTACATTGACAGAACACTTTATCCAGATGGGGATTGATGAATTATCTGTATCACCTACATTTGTTCTGCCGGTACGTAAGATCGTAAGGGAACTGGACTGATTCTGGCATAAATATCGCAAAAGAATAGAAACAGGCAGTCAAAATTCCGCATGGGTCAATCTATGCGGAATTTTTTTGCAATAAATTAGCGGTTCCTGATTGTGATACATAAAAAAATATGATAAACTGAACATAGTCTGTAATTTTATGAAAAGATAATTGATACATAAAAAATCTGAAGTGGATCAGAAGCAAAGGAGATATGAATATGGGAAAAATTGCCATTGTCACAGACAGTAACAGCGGCATAACACAGGACCAGGCAAGAGAACTTGGAATCAGCGTAATTCCAATGCCTTTTTATATTAACGAGAAGCTTTATCTTGAAGGAATCACTCTTTCACAGGAAGAGTTTTATGAGAGACTTAAGAATGATGAGGCTATTTCTACTTCACAGCCGGGGCCGGCAGATGTATGCGGACTCTGGAATACATTACTGGAAAAGTATGATGAAGTAGTGCACATTCCAATGTCAAGCGGACTGAGTGCATCCTGCGATACAGCAATGGGACTGGCTCAGGAATATGACGGAAGAGTACATGTAGTAGACAATCAGAGAATTTCTGTTAC
>ADJS01003359.1_pt1 | contig 12431 bp, 10 predicted proteins | sample 268128 | NCBI WGS metagenome assembly ADJS01 (sample SAMN00007486, study PRJNA43253) | human gut metagenome | isolation source: feces sample TS28 | reverse complement strand
CAGGTCTCCGAGGCCATCGGTTCCAACGGTTCCACTTCGATGGGTTCCGTGTGCGCCTCCACGCTGAGCCTTTTGGCTGCCGGCGTGCCGCTGAAGGCTCCGGTTGCCGGCATCGCCATGGGCCTCGTGTCCGGCGACGTTGATGGCAAGCACATCTTCAAGACCCTCACCGATATTCTGGGTGCCGAGGATGCCTTCGGCGACATGGACTTCAAGGTGGCCGGTACTTCCGAGTTCATCACCGCCCTGCAGCTCGACACCAAGCTCGACGGCATCCCCGCCGACATCCTGGCCGCCGCTCTGCAGCAGGCCAAGGAAGCCCGCGCCACGATTCTCGAGGTCATCAACGAGTGCATCGACGGCCCGGCCGAGATGAGCGAGTTCGCTCCGCGCATCATCACCACCTCCGTCCCGGTTGAGAAGATCGGCGAAGTCATCGGCCCGAAGGGCAAGATGATCAACCAGATTCAGGAAGACACCGGCGCTGAAATTGCCATCGAGGATGACGGTACCGTCTTCATCTCCTCCGAGGGTGGCGAGGCTGCTGAGAAGGCCAAGGCCATCATCGACCAGATTGCCAACCCGCACGTGCCCGAGGCCGGCGAAACCTACAACGGCAAGGTCGTCAAGACCACGTCGTTCGGCGCTTTCGTGAACCTCACCCCCGGCACCGACGGCCTGCTGCACATCTCCCAGATCCGCAACCTGGCCAACGGCGAGCGTATTGACGCTGTCGAAGACGTGCTCAAGGAAGGCGACACCGTTGAGGTGATCGTTCAGGGTGTCGATGATCGCGGCAAGATCTCCCTGGCCATTCCTGGTTTCGAGGATCAGGAGAACAACGCCCGCCCGAGCCGTGGCGATCGTGATGACCGCCGTGGCGGCCGTGGCCGTGGTGACCGTGACGATCGCCGTGGCGGCCGTGGCCGTCGCTCCGATCGCGATGACCGTGACTTCGACGATCGTGACGACCGTCCGCGTCGCCGTCGCTCCGATGACTTCGAGGATGATTACGACGACCGTCCGCGTCGCCGTCGCTCCGATGACCGTGACTTCGATCGCGATGATCGCGATGATGATCGTCCGCGTCGCCGTCGCTCTGCCGACCGTGACTTCGACGATCGCGATGACCGTGATGCTCGCGACTCCCGTGACGATGATCGTCCGCGTCGCCGTCGCTCTTCCGATCGCGATGACCGTGGCGATCGTGATGACCGCCGTGGCGGTTCCCGTGGCCGTGGCCGTGGCTCGGACCGTAACCCGCGCTACGCCACCGACGACAACTACGACGACTACCGCGCCGACCGCGAAGAGCGTACTGAGCGCCCGCGTCGCCGCGTCCGTCGCGACTTTGATCCGTTCGAGGACTAAATCCCTCTCACGGATCGGTCGCGGCATAGCCGCTCCCCTCACCTACGGGAAGCCCGTAGGGCTTCCCGCTTAACGGTTCGGCATTCGAGGACTGATCGTTCTCTAGCTTCTCTCGGGTGAGAAGGGCTTGATCGCAAACCAAAAGGCTTCTATACCGTTTCATTCGGTATAGAAGCCTTTTTGGTTTTTCGGCTTCTTCGCGCTGCATATTTCGATGTTGAATAAGGCACTCGTGCTGCCGCCATGTACGTTTAGTTGTCGGTTGACAACTATTCCCATGCATCAAGAATGGCGGATGATCATCGAAGGTACTCATGGGCGTTGATCACTGTGGCAACAACAAAGGCCGGGCCCTTGTGAGAGCCCGGCCTTTATGCCGTATGGCGGCGGATTAATCCTTAAAGGCTAATCCGTTGTCAATCAGCGTTACAGAATCGCCATGCACACGAAGTCCAGAATGAACAGCGCGGCCACAGTCCAGATGATCGGGTGAACCTCCTTGGCCTTGCCCTTGCAGGTCTTCACGATGCAGTACATGATGAAGCCTCCGGCGATGCCGTAGGAGATGGAGTAGGAGAAGGCCATGAACACGGCGGCGAAGAACGCCGGAATGGCTTCGGCGATGTCGTCCCACTTGACTTCCTTCAGGGAAGCGGCCATCATGCAGCCGACGATCACCAGCACGCCGGCGGTTGCGGCGGACGGCACGGCGGAGACGACCGGGGCCAGGAACGCGGACAAGGCGAAGCAGATCGCCACAACCACGGAGGTCAGGCCGGTTCGGCCGCCTGCGGCGATGCCGGCGGAAGACTCGACGTAGGTGGTGGTGTTCGAGGTGCCGCAGATGGCGCCGATGGAGGTGGCGATGGAGTCGGCGAACAGGGCCTTGTCCATCTTGGAGGAGAAGCCGTGGCCGTTCTCCAGAGCCTTCTCATCCTCGGCGGAGAAGATGCCGGTGCGGCGGCCGGTGCCGATGAAAGTGCCCAGGGTGTCGAACGTATCGGACATGGAGAAGGCGAAGATGGTCACGATGACCAGCGGCAGCTTGGTCGGATCAGAGAACAGTGCCGGGAAGCCCTCGGCGGAGAAGATCGCGCCGAAGGTCTGCGGCAGCTGGGAGAAGGTCTCGCTGATGGACTGCGAGTTGGACCAGGTGGTCACGCCGAACGGGATGCCGATCACGGTGGTGATGGCGATGGCCAGCAGCATGCCGCCCTTAACCTTCATCACGGTGAACACAATGGCCAGTACGAGGCCGATCAGGAAGACCCACAGCACCTTGTCGTTGAAGTCGGCCAGACCCGGGGTAGCCGCAACGGCACCGCCCTTGGCGGCGGCCTTCGGATCGCCGGGAGTGAACTTGATCAGGCCGACGTTCAGCATGCCCACGTAGGCCACGAACAGGCCGATGCCGCCGCCGATGGCGTGTTGCAGGGACTCCGGGATGGCCAGGATGATCATCTTGCGGATCTTGGTGACGGTGATGAGGATGTTGATCAGGCCGCACAGGAACACCATGCACATGGTCTGCTGCCAGCTGAAGCCGAGGCCGAAGCACACGGTGTAGGTGAAGAACGCGTTGAGGCCCATGCCGGCGGCCTGGGCGTACGGCACGTTGGCGAACAGGCCCATGACCAGGGTGCCGATGATGGCCGCGATGATGGTGGCCAGGAACACGCCGCCCCACGGCATACCCGTCTGCGACAGGATCTGCGGGTTGACGACGATGATGTAAGCCATCGCGAAGAACGTGGTCAGGCCGGCCAGAATCTCAGTCGAGACGGTCGTGCCGTTTTCCTTCAAATGGAAGAACTTCTCCATTTACTCTCTACTTCCTTGGGTTTATGCGGGGCTGCGCACCGCGTGCATAATGCTGCGGCTGGCCCCGGCGAGAATTGCGACTCGCCCTGATCGGCCTGCCCAACGCGCGTCAGGCGCTGCGCACCCAATCAGAACCGTGGCCGATTATAGCTTGTGGAGGCAACGTGAACGGGTCCGGGAGTAGACTGACTGCCAGAATAATTCGGAACAACTCAGGGGACACGCAGGACACACCCGTGGAAGGAAGGCGCGCGATGAAACCGGCCGTCGAAGTCAGCATCACCTCTTGGAAGAAGAATGTCGTCAAGCCCGGTCAGGAGTACGGCCGCGTACTGCTGATGCCCGGCACCGGCTACAACTGCGACCGTCCGCTGCTCTACTGGTCGGCCCAGGCTCTGGTCGAGGCCGGCTGGCGAATCGACCGCATGAACGTACGCAACGCTTCCGACGACCTGTCCACGGTGATTCCGGTCCTCAATCAGGCGATTGACGGCTGGGTGGCCGCCGCGCGCGAGTCCGGCGCGGGTAAAGCCGGTGATTCCGGGGATGGCGTTGCCGCCGATGATTCTGCTACCGTGCTGGCCGATGGCGCAGCTGGCTCGCCGAACCGTGATTCCGACACCCCGTCCGGCCCTCGCCTGTTGCTGATCGGCAAGTCGCTGACGACGATGACCTACCCACATGTGGCCTCACACTACGGTCTGCCGTTCGTGCTGCTGACCCCGGTGCTGCATCACGCCGACTTCGATCCATCCGCCCGGGTGATTCCGGTGCCGGCTGTCGGCGATGATATCGTCGCCGAATCCGAGGCCCCGAGCGTGGCCGAAGCAAGGGCGATCATCCGCGCGGAACAGGCCGGCCAGTCGCACGCCGCCAGCTCCCGATACTCCGGCCCGGCACCGCTGATCTGCGCCGGCACCGCCGACCCGTTCTACGATCAAGCCCGCGCCAACGCGCTCACCCCGCACGTGCACGAATACCCGGATGCCAACCATTCGATCGAGGTGCCCGGCCACTGGCGTCGCTCGCTCGACTATCTGAAGGAAGTCACCGCGTCCGTAGCCCAGTACGCCGCCACGCTGTAATGCCCCGCGACACGCCCGAATTCTGCAATGTCGCTGACCATCCGTAATCTAATCATCCGTAAACCACAGACCGTTGGTTGAAGTGCGCGCGAGTGCATTTCCGAAGTTTGGTTCGCCAAGCCAGCGCAGGTTGAGAGATATAAGCCCGTCAAGGGCCGGCGAAGGTCGCTTCGCGAGATTATATTGCTCTGCCTGTGCGCAGGGCTTTTTTGTTGCCCGGCCGAAAGTTCCGAACTCCAAGTCAACGGCCGACTTAGGAAGGAACGCCATGAAGAGGCCCGAAAAGGAAGCGGTAGTCGCTCAGCTTACGGAAGAATTCCGTAACGCTGACGCCGTCTACCTGACCGAGTACCGCGGGCTTACCGTTCCGCAGATTTCCGATCTGCGTGAAAAGCTAGGCCGCGATACTTCCTACACCGTGGCAAAGAACACGCTGGCACGCATCGCCGCCAAGGAAGCGGGCATTGAGGGTCTCGACGAGATTCTCTCCGGCCCGACCGCCATCACCTTCGTGAAGGGCGACTTCATCGAGGCTGCGAAGGTCATCCGTGACTTCGCCAAGGACAACAAGGCTCTTGTCATCAAGGGTGCCGCCGCTGACGGCACTGTCTACGATGCCGAGGGCGCCAAGAAGCTGGCAGACCTCAAGTCCCGCCCGCAGCTGCTTGCCGAATTCGCCGGCGACATCAAGGCATCGATGGCCAAGGCCGCGTACCTGTTCAACGCTCTGCCTACCAAGGCTGTGCGCACGATCGACGCCCTGCGCGAAAAGCAGGAGAAGGCTGCCTGATTTACGCCCTCACGGCATGAATCAGTCGCTTCGATAATTTAAACAATAAGGTTTATTAGGCAGCGGATCTACCACTTCGTCCGCCGCCAAGATTGAAAGGAAGCCATAATGGCTAAGTACACCAACGATGAGCTGCTGGAAGCCTTCGGCGAGATGACCCTGGTCGAGCTCTCCGAGTTCGTGAAGGCCTTCGAGGAGAAGTTCGACGTCGAGGCTGCCGCTCCGGTTGCCGCTGTTGCCGCTGTTGCTGGCGCTGCTGCTCCGGCTGAGGAAGAGAAGGATGAGTTCGACGTCATCCTCTCCGCCGTCGGCGACAAGAAGATCCAGGTCATCAAGGCTGTCCGCGCCATCACCAACCTCGGCCTGGCCGAGGCCAAGGCTCTTGTCGACGGCGCTCCGAAGGCCGTCCTCGAGAAGGCCAAGAAGGAAGATGCCGAGAAGGCCAAGGCTCAGCTGGAAGAGGCTGGCGCCAGCGTCGAGCTCAAGTGATTTGTGCGGCATAAGCCGCAATCACAGCTTTTCGAGGAACCCCGCACCTGTGTTTCAGGCTGCGGGGTTTCCGCATACTGAGTAGACTAGTTGACGAGGACGAGGCGGAGAACGCGATCCGGCGTGGAAACACAAAGCTGGCAATGAGCGAAAGTTGTCAATTCTGTGCCCAGTAATCCGCCAAAAGCCGGTAAAAGATGACACAATGGCACGTAGTGTGGTCAAATAGTGTGTCCAGGAAGGCGGTCACGGTGAGCGAGTGGACGGTGAAGATCAACGGTGTCGACCGGATCAGCGTCAAGCCGGGGGAGTGCGTGGAAATCGGCCGTAAGCCGTTACGCCCCCTTGCCGATGATGGCAACACCCGCCTTGACGTCGCCGATCAAACCAAATCGATGTCCAAACGGCACGCCATGTTCACGGTAAAAAGCAATGGCACGGCCTCGGTCCGTGATCTTGGATCGACCAATGGATCGTATGTGGTGCGGGAAAATGGCGATTTGTTGCGCTTGCCGGCCAATGCCGAGTTCCTGTTGCCGACGTCTCCCATGCGCATGCAGTTCGGCGATGTGCCTGCGGACTTCATTCGTGTCGACGATCCAGTGGCAAAGCCGCTCGACCTCAAGGTGCCTGATTTGTTTGGCTATGCGGTTCACGAAGCACCGCAGGAGCCGGATGCGGCGGATATGTCCGTCGACGATATTCTTGATTTGCGGGCCGGCGAGCCGACCGCCATCTTCAGCGCGGATAATGTTCGACGCAAGGTCGACGAGCTTGAACTTGGCTCGCTGAATATCACGCAGCCAGTGACGAAAAACGATGAGCCGGCCATACCCCGTGATCTGTTCGCGGATGCGTTGGCCCAGCATGCCGAGCAGGAGACCGAACGCAAAAACCAGCAGGCCATGAACTCCGTGGCACTGCCGAAGCAGCAGACCGAACCTGAGTCGACGATTGTAACGCCTGCATCCAAGCACAGCAGGATCTCCGGTATTGTTCCAGTAGATGCCATCGCCCATGCCGTTGTTAAGCACGCTCCCAGCACAAGCGAGCCGGCAGTGGCGTCGGCGGCGGTTGTTGAATCCGATGCAGCGGCTGGCGCAAGCAAGTCAGCCGAAAACGTTCAGTCCGCTCCGAATACCAGGAATGCCGGCGATTCTCAGCCGGCGGACACTGTCGAACAGCATGCTGAAGTTGCCCAGCCTGAAGCCGCCCGGGAAGCCGAAGCCGCTCAATCTGAAAACACCCAGCCTGAGACCGCTCAGCCGGCAACCGCCCAGTCTGAAACCGACCAGCCGGCAGCTGACGTACCGGACGATCAGCAGCGGACCGCAGCCGAAGCATATCAAGAAGCCACCGCAGCAGGCGTAGCAGACCAGCAGCCGGCTGCCGAAACCGCCCAGCAGTCGGTATCCGAAGCATATGATATCGACTCCACGGGCGTACACACTCCGGTCTTCGAGCCCGGCTCGGTGTTCGAGCGTGTGGCCAAGGGCGAGCTGAAAGCACAGGAGCCGGCAGTCGAAGTCGATGGCCTGACCTCTGACGAGGCAAAAACCACGCAAGATTTCAATGTTCAATTCGAAGTCGCCCGTCATCCCGAATTGCTGGCGTTCCTCGCCATGAATCCGTACCTGTACGACGACATGTATTCTTGGCTCGCCGCCCGTGGCGAGGCCGATATTGACGAAGCCCTGTCTCACAACAAGGGCTATCAGGAATACCGCGAAGCGGTTGGAAAGTGAGTCGAGAGATGACCCAGAGCCAGACTCAGAATCAGAATCTCACGGAAGGTCTGAATCGCATCCGTCGCTGGCGTGACCAATACCGCAGCATGCAGCCGCCATCGCCGCTCGAGGATGTGAATCAACTGGCCGCGAAGCTGGAGATGACCCATGCCCATCCCTCCGGCATCGCCCAGCTGTTCGCTTCCGGCCATGTCCGGTTGGATTCGTTGTTCCGCGACACGGGTGTGCTTAAGGCCGCCGAACGCCATATTGGGCGCGTGCTGGATGACCAGGCCGCCAAACGCAGGATTTCCGGCGTGGCGGAGTTGTCGCTCGTGGTCGGCGTGGCCACATGGAAGGGCAACGCGCTGCCGGTGCTGTTGTACCCGGTGAGCGTCACGATCGAGGATGATGGCTTGTCGACCACCATTCGATTCACCGGTCGCGTGGCCCTGAACGTCGCGTTCGTCAATACATTGCGTGAGCAGGGGGTGTTCCTGGATGAGGATTCCCTGTTTGACGGTGCCAGCTATGACAGTGGCACTCCCGAAACTTCCGCGATGTTCGCCCGTATTTCGTCCGAAGCGTCGGAGCGTATCTCCGACTTCGCCATCGAGCGCCAGATTGTGCTCGGATGCTTCATGGACCCCTCGTCGCAGATGATCAGCGAAAGCCGACAGTTCATCGACCAGCTGGAGAACGGCCCCACCGGCAATGTGCTGTTGGACGCGCTTGCCGGCGACGAATCCGCCCGCACCGCGCTCAAAGATGCCAATATTCCGCAATACAGTCCTTTCGACGTAGACCCGCATGCTGAGTACGAAGTCGGCGATGTGGACAATACGGTGCGATATGCCGCGTCACTTGCCGCCAATGGCCATAGCATCGTGGTCGACGGCGCCTTCCCGAAGGGCACCGCGGAGCAGGCTGTGGCCATCGCATCGCGCTGCCTGATGAATGGTCGTTCCGTGCTGTACGTGCCCGGCGTGGCCGAGCAGAAGCGTCTGTTCATCCAGACGGCCTCCGCCAATGAGATGAAGGCGCAGGTACTGGATGTATCCGATGAACACGCCAACGCCGCGCTTGATAAGCAGCTGATTGCCGCAGTCGGATTCCAACCGGGAGTCGCCACCCAGCGATTCGACCAGTTGGCCGACGAACTCGTGGGCGTGCGTTCGCGCTTGACCCGCTATCTGGGCGACCTGCACGGGGGCAACGATAAGTGGAATGTGTCCGCATACGAGACCATTCAGAATCTGGCCCGTATCTCCGTGCTCCCGACGCACCCTGCCACCCACGTTCGACTTGACGAGTCAAGTGCCCTGAGCATCGCCAACGATATTGACACATGGATCGGCAAGATGGAACGCGCCGGCGAGCTCGGCGAATACACCATCGGCCCGGAAGACACCGCATGGTACAAGGCGTCCATCACCACTGAAGAACAGGCAGTAACCGCCTACCAGCGCGTGGACGATTTGCTGCGTCGCTTCCTGCCCGCCACCCGTGAGCAGGTGGCACGCACCGTGCAGACCTGCGGATTCCCGGTTCCTCCCACCACCCGCGAGTGGGAGCGTCAGGTTACGGTTTTGAAGAATCTGCGACGAGTGCTTGACGTGTTCCAGCCGGAGATTTTCGAGCGAGACATCAGCTCCATGATCGAGGCCACCAAGCCGAAGAGCCAGCGCAAGGCCGAGGGCACGTCGATGGGATTCTGGGAGCGCCGCCGCCACATCAAGGAAGCCAAGGATCTGCTGCGCGTCGGCGCGCAGGTCGAGGACTTTCACGAAGCGTTGAAGGTAGTCGCCAAGCAAGGGGAGCAGTGGCATCAGTTCGTGCCTCACGGCGGTTGGCCGGTGCTGCCCAGCAAGCTCGACGAGATCATCTCCACCCAAGAGGCGCTGGTCAGCAATATGACCGCGCTGGATACCGTGCTTTCCACCACACCCGCTGGTGGCAATCTGGAAACCGCCGATTTCGAGAAGGTGGAAGCACGCCTGAAAGCACTGCTGGATGATCGCAAGGCACTGGACACCTTGCCGGAGCGTTGCCTGCTGGAGCAGGAATTCGCCTCTGCCGGACTGAACGAACTGGTCGCCGATCTCAACGCTCGCCGAGTGAGCGTGGAGCAGGTGCGCGGCGAAGTGCAGCTGGCCTGGTGGACCACCGTGTTTGAGGACATTGTGCGTTCGTCCGCCATCATCTCCAACCAGGATGGTGCCGCGCTGCAGGCCGCATCCGACCGCTTTGCGCAGGTCGATGTGGAGCACGTGCGCTCCATCGGACCGATGGTGTCGCAGGAATCCATGCGCCGCCTGTGCGACATGCTGTTCTCCCGCACTCAGGAAGCCAACCAGATGCACACCGTGCTGGCAGGGCGCGCCAGTGTGTCGCTGAGCAGGATTCGCCGTGATCATCCGGAGATTCTGGCCGCGGCCAAGCCGATTCTGGTGGCCGCGCCGGGTACGCTCGCCGCACTCACCGAGCCGGGTGTGCTGGCTGATGTGGCGATTCTCGATGCGTGCGCGCACATTCCCGCTATCGAGTTGCTGTCCATCATCGGCCGCGTGCAGCAGGTGGTGGTGATCGCCCACTGCGCGACGGTAACCAGCGAAAGCGTCAAGCAGCTGATCGACACGTTGCCTCATATCGAGGTGGATGCTGCCCCGTCTCGCCGTGCGCCGCGCCTGTCCGCATTCCTTGAATCCGAGGGATATGGTCCTGTTCGCTATGATGTGGCCACCGAGCCGGCTGCCGGTGAGGTGCGATTCCACCGTGTGGAAGCGAGCGGTGTGCCGGTTATGTCTTCTGGTCTGGTGGAATCCAGCCAGCCGGAGATTGATGAAGTGGTGCGTCTGATTACGCAACGTGCCGCCGGTTTTGCCGTGGTTCCTTCCAGCTATCGACTTGTGGTCGTGATGTTGACCGACGCATTCCGCACACGCTTGGGTGCCGAATTGAAGTCGTTGGCAGGCAAATCCAAGGCGATGGGCCGATTCCTGCGCCATGTGCGGTTGGTTTCCTTGCGTGACGTGGCCGGAGGTCGTGCCACTGACGTGATTCTGTCGATGTGCTATGCGAAAACCACGCACGGACGTCTGCTTCAGCAGTTCGGCCCGCTCGAAAGCACAGGCGGTCGCGGACTGTTGCTGGATGCCCTGGCATTGGCGGACCACAGCTTGGATATTGTGTCGGCCTTTGGTTCCGAAGATTTGGATGAAGAACGACTGCACCAGTCCGGTCCTCGGTTCCTGAAGACCATGTTGACGTGGGCCGAACAGCTTGACGACCGTCCGGTGCTTCCGTTGCGTGATGCGGCAGGCGGCAACGTGCTGTTCGACGATATCGCCGACAGGTTGCGCGCGCGAGGACTGAACGCTGCTGTTGATTATGGATTCGACAAGGGCGTGAAGATTCCGCTCGTGGTGGGATTGAAGGACAAGCCGTTTGCCTTGGCCGTGCAGACCGATGACGCGAACTTTATGTCCGTGCAATCCACGCGTAGGCGTCATCGTTTGTCGGCACAGGATCTCATTTCCTTGGGCTGGAATGTGATGACCGTCTGGAGTGTCGCCGCCTTCGTGAACCCCGATAAGGAAGTCGACCGTATCGTCAGCCGTATCGGTGAGATCTATCGCGAGGTTGAATAACCATGGCGGAATACTCGGCTACACGGCGCACACCGCGCAAGCACAAGCGCGTGGTGATGAAGGGCACTGAGCAGTTTGACGCTGACGGTGTCAAACTCGAGCCCGGAGACATGCAGACCGACCAACAACGGCAATCCGACGACGACAAACGCATCCTCGGCGAACTGCCGCCGCATTGGGCCGTTTTTAACGAGCGCGAGTAGGAGTTGGGGCGCACTCTGTGCGCCCCAACACTGTGTTTTCCGCAGCCTGTCGGCTGCGGAAAACACAGTATCGGCCGAAGGCCGATTCCGCTTCCTACCGCACAACGGCCATAATCGCTCCGGCCTGTTGCAGCTCCATAACCTTGGCCGCGGCCTCCGGCGGCATTGCGAACGACACCAGTCGGTCGTTGCCTCCCAATGCGCCAGTCGCATCCGGTTTGCCGACATTCATCACCGTGGCGTTCTCGGCCAGCGTGCAATCAGCACCTTCGCAATCGACGGCGGAAACCAGTCTCACCTGATCGCCGGCCAATACATCGTCGACGCTACTGGCCAAGCGGACTTCAATCACCGTAGTGCCGGTCGGTGCTACGGGCGCATCTCTGGCCATATGCGTGGAAATGGGATCGGCTGCTTCGATATCGATTTGCGCTACCTTGCCCACCACATCCTCAATATTGCCTGTCCAAGACGGGCCTGCCGCAGATACCGGCATATCAGCCAACTGAACGTCGGCGGCCAGAATAATGTCACCCCGTCGAATCGAGCGGGCGGCCACCACCATCGGCTCGGTCTCCACCACGGCCAATACGGCTTCAAGCCCAAACAGCACTGCGAGTCCCACGCACAACGCAGCAGTGAGTCGGCGCAAGGCATCCGCCATGCGCCGTCGCCGCAATGAGCCGCGCGCAGGCGGCTTAATAAACGAAAAGGTCACCATGCAACCATGGTGACCTGAAGTTTTTCGTAAGCGCAAGCCAAATCGACCTATGTGGTTCTAGCTTGCCAAGTTATCCACAACGCTTCAAACCCGTGCAACAGACAGTGCCCGTAGTGCCAATATCCGCGGCATACCGCCGTCGACACCGTCGTTTACAGAGGAAAAGCGGGTGTACAGACCTTACTTGCCGGATTTGTCGGTGCGGTAGAAGCCGTGACCCTTGAACTCAATCGGCACGGCGGAATACACCTTGCGCACCTGCTCCTGCGAGCACTTGGGGCACACGGTAATCGGGTCGTCATTGAACGACTGCTGTTCGGTGAAGTCATAGCCGCAGTTCTTGCAACGGTAATGATAGGTAGGCAACGGATTCCTCCAACAAAGTCATATTTCTCGCGGATGGCCCAAACGCCATGCCACGCAACCGTTCATATCCTAGTCGCCGCCCTGACACATTGGCGTTACGGTCTTACTAGCCAGCTTGCTGTTGCCACTCTGGTTCCATCGGCCAGTGTGCGTGGCTGGTTGGTCAGTCTGGCTTGCGCCGAGTATCTTGGCCGGCCGGCCAGCTCAA
>ADJS01013486.1_pt1 | contig 12516 bp, 9 predicted proteins | sample 268128 | NCBI WGS metagenome assembly ADJS01 (sample SAMN00007486, study PRJNA43253) | human gut metagenome | isolation source: feces sample TS28 | reverse complement strand
TATGAAGATATTCCTGCTGGGAGCCATCAAGCGGGTGTTCCAGCCGGGATGTAAATTTGAAACCATGCTCTGTCTGGTGGGCGGGCAAGGTGCGGGGAAGTCCACCTTTTTTCGACTGCTGGCCGTTAAGGATGAGTGGTTCTCGGATGACCTGCGGCGGCTGGACGATGACAACGTGTACCGCAAATTGCAAGGTCACTGGATCATTGAAATGTCGGAGATGATCGCCACCGCCAATGCCAAGAGCATCGAGGAGATCAAGAGTTTCCTCAGCAAGCAGAAGGAGACCTATAAAGTCCCCTACGAGACCCATCCTGCCGACCGTCTGCGCCAGTGCGTCTTTGCTGGCACGACCAACCGGCAGGATTTTTTGCCCCGTGACCGCACAGGCAACCGCCGCTTCATCCCTGTTCCGGTGGATGCGGAACTGGCCGAAGTCCACATTCTGGACAATGAGGAGGAATCTCGGACCTATATCGACCAGCTCTGGGCAGAAGCTATGACCATCTACAACAGAGGCAACTACAAGCTGGCGTTCAGCCCCGCCATGCAGGAAACCCTGCAAGCCCACCAACAGGACTTCATGCAGGAGGATGCGCAGGCTGGCATGATCTACGCCTTTCTGGAGGACTACACGGGTGACCGGGTGTGTTCCAAGCAGCTTTACGCGGAAGCACTGGGCAACACCAACATTCCGGCAGAATGGGAGACTCGTGCTATCTGCGAGATCATGAATACGGGAATTTCGCGCGGCGATATCCAAGGCTGGCAGGCGCACAAGACCGCCAAGCGTTACCCGAAGTACGGCGTTCAGAAAGGCTGGGAGCGCGTAACCAGCCCCGAAACCGGGGCTGAAGATTTCTCCGAAATAACGGATGCGGAAGCCAAGCAGCTGGGCTTTCCCTTCTGATGGACAGCGGTTACACGGTCAGTTACAGGTTTGGTTACGCTGCAGTTACAGCGCAAAAGCCGCATGACTGCTGCGTTTTCCTCTTTCTGTAACCATGTAACCTTAAAAAGAGAAGAAAAAGTATAAAGCCCACCGGATGCCCTGTGGGCAGAAAAAGAGAGTTTTCCTGTCCGGTTACAGGCGTTCGGTTACAAGGAATTGGAGGTCTGCCTATGAAAGATGTCCCGATTTGGGAAAAGAGCAATCTGACGCTGGAAGAAGCTGCGGCTTACTCTGGCATTGGCATCAACAAGCTGCGTTCATTATCGGATAAGGAGCATTGTCAGTTCGTGCTGTGGGTGGGTTCCAAGCGGCTCATCAAGCGGCGCAAGCTGGATGAATACACGGAGCGAATGTACTCGCTTTGAAAATGTCCCGGATATTTTTCAAAACGTCTTGCAGAGAATGGCGTATCTGTGGTACTATGAACACAGAACAACGCTCTTTTCTGCACCGCAATGTAGAAAGGAGCAACGCTCATGGCAACAAATCAGAATACGAAACGCAAGGACAAGGCGCGTGTGGTTCTCCGCAAAGGCGAATCCCAGCGCAAAGATGGCAAGTACGATTTCCGTTGGACTTCCCCGGATGGCAAGCGACATTCTATTTATGCCGCGACCTTGGAGGAGCTTCGGGAAAAGGAAAACGACATTCAGCGAGATTCGCTGGAAGGCATCAAGGCAGAAGCACGGTACGTTACCCTGAACGATGTGTTCGCCCTGTGGGCAAAGGTGAAGCGTGGTTTGAAGGACAACACCTTTCAGAACTATCTGTACCTTTATCGGCAGTTCGTGAAACCGGATTTTGGCAAATCGAAGGTGTCTGCGCTCAAAAAGTCGGATGTGAAGCAGTTTTACAACACGCTGGCAGACGAGCGGGGCTTGCAGATCTCTACGATTGACAGCGTACACACGGTTCTGCATCAGGTGTTGGACATGGCGGTGGATGACTGCTATCTGCGGAGCAATCCCTCGGACAATGTTCTGCGGGAGCTGAAAAAGGCACACCAGTTTGAAACCAACCGCCGTAAGGCACTGACCATCGCAGAGCAGAATCTGCTGCTGTCCTACCTCTCCAAAACGCCGAAGTACCAGCACTGGTATCCGATTTTTGCGGTCATGCTGGGAACTGGTTTGCGCGTAGGAGAAGCCACTGGTCTGCGCTGGTGCGATGTGGATTTTGAGGATGGCACGATCTCCGTCAACCACACGCTGGTCAACTACGACCACCGTGAGAACAACGGCGGCAAGAAGGGCTGCTACTTCAACTGTCACTCGCCCAAAACAAAGGCCGGTGTCCGCACTGTTCCGATGATGGACTTCGTGAAAGAAGCCTTTGAAAAGGAACGTGCCTATCAGGAAGAAGCAGAGATCCATTGCACGGTAACGGTGGACGGTTACACGGACTTCATCTTCGTCAATCGCTTTGGAGAGTGCCAGCATCAAGGAACGCTGAATAAGGCCATCCGGCGCATCATCCGGGACTGTAACGATGAAGTGCTGGCGAAGAACCCGAACAGCACCGTACTCCTGCCGCGTTTCAGCTGCCATACCCTGCGGCATACCTTCACGACCCGGATGTGCGAAGCGGGCGTGAACATCAAGGTGATTCAGGATGCGCTGGGACATTCGGATATCTCCACGACCTTGAACATCTATGCGGATGTGACCAAGGAACTGCGTAAGTCTGAATTTGAAAATCTTGACCGTCAGTTCGCACAGTGGAAAGACCCTGAAGAATAAAATAAAGCATACGCCAAATACGCCATACGCCGTTTACGCCAATTCATACGCCAAACGATACAGTTCGGATAAAGGCTTGTGTAGAGATGTAAATGGAATGGCAAAAATCAACCCTTGCGGTGTAGAGTAGTATCAAGAAATAAAGGCTTATAACTGCTCGTCGATGACATCCCCACGATGAAGCCGATTGAACAGTAAAAGAAGGCTGCCGGGGTTCCGCCGGCGCAAAGCTGTACGAAGCTGCCGGAATTGTTTCCGGAGCGTCCGGAACCTAGAATCAATATAAAAGAGCCGCTGCACCTGTGTGAGGTGCGGCGGCTCTTTTTGCATCTTTTCAGCGAAAGCTGCGGCGCGGGAGCGCGGTTCAGCGGGCCTTTTTGGGGCCGCTTTCGTTCGGGGCGGAGTCGGGGGCGCTGTTGCCACCGGAATTCAGGATCGCGGCAAACTGCTGCAGCTGCTTGAGGGAGCTGACCCCCAGCTTTTCGTAGATGTTCTTGTTGTGGAAGCGCAGGGTGCTGTCCTTGATGTCCAGCTGCTCCACGATCTCCCGGGAGCGCAGCCCGGCCACATAGCCGTCAAAGATGCGGCGCTCGGTCTTTGTCAGGTTGGGGATGCCCTCCAGAAAGGTCTGGAAGGCATCGGGGACGGATTCATTGCGGCACACGTCCGCCAGCCGGGAAAGCTCTGTCTGCATCTGCTGGCGCTCCATCTGCAGCTCGTCCATCCGCCGCCGGTCCTCCTCAAACTGCCGGAACGCAGGCGAGAGGATGTGCTGGTGAAAGTACATGCAGCAGAACACCACAAAAAAGAGGATGAACAGGCCGATCAGCAGCATTTGCAGGTTGCCGGAAAAGATCAGCCTGCGGTAGTCCGTCATGGGGATGCAGACGGCCAGCCGGTAGGACTGGTTCTCGCTCAGGCGGCAAAGCTCCGAGATGCCTGCATAGGCGCTGTCGGAGCCGATCAATTGGGTCAGGCTGCCGCCCATGCTGCGCAGCACCAGCATGTCCCGGGGGGCGTGGAAGTAGCCGCCGGTGGTGCCGCTGCTGAGGGCGGCGCTGGCGTTCAGCCCGCTGTCTGCCGGGGCAAGCAGGCAGATCAGGTGGTCAAAGCCGGTGGGCTGGGCAAAGTTCTGCTTGAAAAAGCTCTGGCTGATCTCAAAGCCGCACAGCCCGTACATGGTGCCGTCGCGGCCCCGCAGGGGCAGCAAAAACAGCTGTACCTCCTCCGAGGTGCCGGGGAGGCTGAACCGCTCCGTCAGCGTATAAGCCTGGTACACCGGGGTGCTGCTGGGGGTCATCCAGCGGTCGTAGTCCGGGAACTGGTCGGTCTGGAATTCCATGCGCCATTTGCGGTGGGGCATCACGCTGTGGGTCTTGCCCACATCGGCGCTGCCGCGGTAGAGCAGCAGGGGCACGGTGGGGGTGTCGGCACCGCCTTTCTGCACATAGAGCCCGGCGCGGGAGTACCCGGCCCCCTCCATGCGGGTGTTGACGGTGGCATCCAGCAGCACAAAGGCACCGGAGCAGCTGGTCCGGCGCAGGTTGCGGCAGAGCGGCTCGATCATCTCCTCCTCCAGCGCGTTCAGCACCTCGGGGGAGTCGTTCAGCTGGTCAAAAGTCATCTCCCGGCTGGCAAGCTGCCGGTCCACCAGAGCGCCCATATCCTCAGAGAGGTTCACACCCATGACCGCCAGCTGGTCAAAATAGCGCTCCATATCGTTCTGGAACACCGAATACTGGATCTCCAGGCTGCGGGTGGTGTCCTTTTTGGTGTTGTGCAGGCTGGCAAACAGGAACAGCGCCGCGCCAAAGGTCAGCAGCAGCGCAGCCAGCAGCAGGCAGGGCCACAGCAGCCGGGAACTCATGGAGCTCTGGCGGATATTCTCACGGTGCCGGGCAAAAAAGTGCATCAAAGTTCCCCCTTTTTGGCTGTGCTGCGGGCTCAGGCATTGTCACACAGCAGCTGAAAGCCCTGCTGCCGGAGGGCGTGGCCATGCCGGAGAACCGTGCCCAGACTGCCCTGCTGCTGTGGAACACCGCAGGCCGTCCTGAGCCTGCCGAAGCCCCGGCCTTCAAGGACGTTGCAGACCCGGACACCGCCAAGGCGGCGCAGTGGTGCGTGGAGCACGGCCTGATGGACCAGAAGCTGGGCGGCCGCTTTGCCCCCGACAACTCCGACCCGGCCTACAAGACCCTGAATGCCTATCAGCAGCTGGTGGGGTAACAAAACAAACCCTCTCAGTCATTGCTTCGCAATGCCAGCTCCCCCGAAGGGGGAGCTCATAGCGGCCTTTTGATAAGGTTTTGCGAAAACCAAAACCTAGGCGCAGTGTGACCTCTCCCTTTGGGAGAGGGGGCGCGGCCTAAAAAATAAGCATCCGCAGCGCACTGCGCCTGAGCTGAAACAGCCCGGCCATGCGCTGCGGATGCTTTTGTTGTGCGGCGGGGCACGCCGCCAAAAACAAAAGATCCGAACCCTTCTCTTTCGAGAAACGGTTCGGATCTTTCTTGTTTGGTGCGGATAAGAGGACTTGAACCTCCACCGAGTTGCCCCGATTAGAACCTGAATCTAACGCGTCTGCCAATTCCGCCATATCCGCATATTCTGTTTTGTTCGTGGGCCGTTCGGCTCGGAACGTTAGTTATTATACCATGGAATCCGGAATTGTCAAGCGCAATTTCAAAAAAAGTTGTACTTTTCGGCAGAAAGCGGAAAAGCAACGGAAATACGTGCTAAAATGGGCCGGAAAAGCAAAAAATCAGACCGGAAACTTTTCGGCTTCCGGTCTGATCTCTAGCAGGGTGCCTTGTGGGACTCGAACCCACGGTCTCCAGATCCACAATCTGGCGCGTTAACCGACTACGCTAAAGGCACCACATAATATGCGCCCGAAGGGACTCGAACCCCCGGCCCACTGCTTAGAAGGCAGTTGCTCTATCCACCTGAGCTACGGGCGCACGTTGTTATCCCATGGGGTACTTATCTGGCGGCAGTGTGCGTTCGGCACACGCTGCGAGAAGTATAATACCATACGCATAGGCTTCTGTCAAGCGGAATTTCAAATTTTTTGGATTTTCCGGCGCAGGGGGCATTTTGGGGTCACAGCAGCCACATTCCGGCGGCCCCAAGGGCAAAGCCCAGCAGAGCACCGGCGGCCACATCCCGGACATAGTGCGCCCCGGCAAGCACCCGCAGGGCGCAGATGAGCAGGGCCACCACCACCATGCAGGCCCCGGCGGCGGGGTAGAAGTAGCACCACACAGCGGCCAGCACGGCGGCGCTCAGGGCGTGGCGGGAGGGAAAGGACTTGCCGTGGGTCTCCTTGGGCACCAGCGGCGTGAAGCCGGGCTGCTCATACGGGCGGGGAAAGTTCAGCCTGGCCCGCAGGAGCGTGCCGCCCAGAAAGACGAAGGCCGGCACAAAGACTGCCCGGGCGATGAGCTGCATAAAATCCAGAGCGGCGGCGCGGTTTGCGGAGAGCAGCCGGAACCACCGCACATTCAGCAGCACCAGCAGCAAAGGGTAGCAGGCAAAGGGCACGGCAGGCAGCCAGCGGTTCAGGGCGATCACCAGCTTTTTCAGGGCGGGGCGGGCCTCCAGCCAGCGCAGCAGGGCCTGGTAGCGTTCCGGGGTCATGGTATCCCTCCCTCAAAAACAGGTGTCCAGATAGTTTTCAACATCAAACGGCTCGGGCGTGGAATCTTTGCGCAGGTAGAGCGGGTGATGGGGGTGGCCCTTTTTGCTCCGCTTGCCAAAGGTGACCCACGGGATGTCCCGCTCTCTTGTCAGGGCCACCATCTCCCGCATCAGGCCGGGCAGGTAGTCCCGCTTTTCGATCAGGGTGCCCCATGCGGCCCACATGGTGGGCTCGGTCTCGGCCAGAACGGCCCGCAGCCAGCGCAGGTTCTCGTCGCAGAGGGCGCGGTCCGGCACCCGGTCCATGTCGTTGGGGTCGGTGGCGCGCTGGGGATATACGTTGAACATGATCCAGCTGTCAAAGCCGTTGGCGTTGGCCAGCCGCTCCACACTCTTTAAGGTGGGGTCCAGCGCGCCGGGCTGGGCGGTGCTGGGGTTGATGCCGATGCACACCAGCGGGTGCCTGCCCACCCGGCCCAGCACATAGCGGTAGGGCAGGTAGGTGTGGGGCTCGTAGTACCAGATGCCGCCGGGGTATTCCCCCGCTTCCAGGCGGGGCAGCTGTTCAGTCTGCATGAAAATGTACCTCACAAATATGGTTTCCTATTTATCGTACCTGAAAAATTTCTGTAAATCAACACCTTTGCCGGAGAAAGTCTCCCATAAATCCGAATTTCATGTTATACTGTCCTTAGACCTGTGCCGCAAACACGGCGGCACGGGCCGGGAAAGGAAAACAGGAGCCATTGAAGAAGGGAGTTCTGCTATGGCCATGATAGAAGATTATAGAAGCGCCCTGCGCGCGGGCCAGCGTGCCTACCGTGCCTGTGTGGCGCGCGGCCAGTCGCCGTACCTTGCGGTGCTGGATGATATCCTGAACGGGGTGAACATCGTTGCCCAGGAGCCGCTGGGGCTGGTGGATATCCCCGCCGAGAGCATTGTGGGCACCAAGACCAGCGGACGGCACACAGCCTTTGCGGCCAACTTTATGCCTCTGCTGGAAGAGGACACCGAGTTTGCCGTCAAGTGGTCGAATCTCTGCGAGGCCCATCTGGAGGAGGGCATCCATACCCCCATCATTGCCTACGAATACCTGAACAAGTTCTATGTGCAGGAGGGCAACAAGCGGGTGTCTGTCCTCAAATACTACGAGGCGGTCACCATTCCGGGCACGGTCACCCGGCTTGTTCCGGCCCGGAACGACACGCTGGAAAACAAGATCTACTACGAGTTTCTCGATTTTTATAAGCTGAGCAAGATCAACAATGTCCAGTTCTCCCGGCTGGGCGGCTATGCAAAGCTGCAGACGCTGGTCTGCAAGGCCGCCAGCGAGGTATGGTCGGATGACGACCGGCTGAACTTCTCGGCCCTGTATACCATGTTCAGCCAGCAGTTCTATGCGCTGGGCGGCTCCGCTCTGGAGCTGACCCCGGGCGACGCGCTGCTGGTGTACCTCTCGGTCTACCGGTATTCGGATGCCTGCCAGTCCACCCCCAGCCAGGTGCGGGAAAACCTGGCCAAGCTGTGGGATGAGATCAAGATCCTGACGGAGCCCCATGCCGTGGAGCTTTCGCTGGAGCCAAAGCCCGGCAGTGAGCCGCTGCTGAACAAGCTGAACATCTTCAGCAAGCCCAGCCAGCTCAAGGTGGTGTTCCTGCACGAGTACAATGCTAAAAATAGCGCCTGGGTGCGGGGCCACGAAAAGGGAATCGAGGCCCTGAAAAAGGCATTCCCGGACCGGCTCGTCATCACCAACCGGGAAAATGTCTCCCCCGAGGTGGACGCGGAGCAGATCATGGAAGAGGTGGCCCACGACAATGCGGACGTGGTGTTCACCACCAGCATCCGGATGCGGCCCGCCTGCCTCAAAGTAGCGGCCCAGCACCCCAAGACCCGGTTCCTGAACTGCTGCCTGAACGCGCCCCATCCACTGGTGCGCACCTATTACCCCCGCACCTATGAGGCCAACTACCTGCTGGGAATGCTGGCGGGTATCCTGAATCTGACCGACCGGGTGGGCTATGTGGCGGCCAACCCCGTTTACGGTGTGCCTGCGGCCATCAATGCTTTTGCCCGGGGCCTGCGCACCGTGCGGCCCAACAGCCATATCCTGCTGCGCTGGGCCTGCCTGCAGGAGCCGGGGAAACCGCTGGATTTCTCCGACTGCCCGGATATCGAGCTGTTCTACGCCTGCAGCCCCTTTGAGCCCACCGGCAGCGCCAGGGAATACGGCCTGTGCCGCCGGATGCCGGATGGCAGCATCCAGCCGGTGGCGCTGCCGGTCTGGAAGTGGGAAGTGTTCTATATCGGCATCATCCGCTCCATCTTCGAGGGCACCTGGGACAGCGGTTCCAGCGGCAAGGCCATCAACTACTGGTGGGGCTTCCGCAGTGACGCGGAGCGGCTGGATTACTACGAGACCCTGCCCAAGGGCACGCAACAGCTGCTCGATCTGCTGGAAAAGAACCTTGCGGCCAACGAGTTCCCCATCTTCCCGGCGGGCATCTTTGCGCAGGGGCATATCCCCAAGGCACCCACCGCAGACACCTACACCCCCAAGGAACTGATGGAGATGGACTGGCTGGGCGAGTGCGTGGAGGGCAGCCTGCCCCGGTATGATCAGCTGGATGTCAGAACGCTGGGCCTGCTGGAGATCAACGGCCTGAGCAGTCTGAAAGAGACGACGCTGTAAAAAGCTCAACAGAACGGAGTGTTGCGGACGTGAAGATACTTGCAATTTCCGATACCCCCTCCAAGGCGCTGTGGGACTATTGCTCCCGGGAACGCCTGGCCGGGGTCGATCTGATCCTCTCCTGCGGGGATCTGCCAAAAAAATACCTCGAATATATAACAAATTTTACAGCGGCCCCCATTTTGTATGTCCATGGCAACCACGATGGCTCCTACCGCACAGAGGGCGAGCCGGGCGGCTGCATCTGTGTGGACGATCAGGTGTATGTCTGGAAAGGGCTGCGCATCATGGGGCTGGGCGGCAGCATCCGCTACAACTGCGAGGAGACCTTCCAGTACACGGAGAAGGAAATGCGCCGCCGGATGCGGCGGCTCTGGTTCAAGGCCCACCGGGCGGGCGGCATCGACCTGCTGCTGACCCATTCCCCGGCGGCCGGCCTGAACGATGGCGACGACCGGGCCCATAAGGGCTTTGCCTGCTTCAACGACCTGCTGGAGGAGTACCAGCCCAAGTGGTTCGTGCACGGGCATGTCCACCTGAGCTATAATGCCAACCTGCCCCGGGTGTGCACCCACGGCCAGACCATGGTCATCAATGCAACGGAGCGCTATACGTTTGAGATCCCGGACCCGGACCCGGTGGCCCGGAAGCGCTTTTTCTGGAATGACCCGGCATTTCCCACCAAAAACTGAAAAAGGAGAAACACCCAATGGAACAAAATGAGAAGCTGCGGGCGCTGGAGACCCTGCAGAAGAAGCTGTACGCCTACAACTGCGCCTCCAACAGCCTGTATCTGGACGCTGTGACCGTGGCCCCCAAGAACACGGCCGAGGGCCGGGGTGTGGCCCTGAGCATTCTGGCCGGTGAACTGCAGAAGCTGATGACCGCCCCCGAGACCCTTGCACTGGTGGAGGAGCTCTATGCCCGGCGGGAGACGCTGGACACCCTCCACCGCCGCGAGGTGGAGGAGCTGCGCCGCAGCTGCCGGCAGCTCACCCGCATCCCCGCCGAGGAGTATATGGCATACAGCGAGCTGACCAACCGCGCCAGTGATGTCTGGCACAAGGCCAAGGAAGAAAACGACTTTGCCTCCTTCTGCCCCATCCTGCAGGAGCTGGTGGAGTATAACCGGAAGTTCGCGGGCTATTATGATGCGGAAAAAGCGCCCTACGATGCCCTGCTGAACGAGTATGAGCGGGGCGTGGACACCCAACAGCTGGACGTGTTCTTTGACACCCTGCGCAAGGGGCTGGTGCCCCTCATCCGGGCCATCGGCGAGAAGCCCCAGATCGATGACAGCTTCCTGCATCTGGAATATCCGGTCGAGCAGCAGAAGGCGTTTGCGGACTATCTCATGGAGGTCATGGGCCTTGACCGGGGCCACTGCGGCCTGGGTGAGACCGAACACCCCTTTACGCTGGAGTTCAACAACAAGGATGTCCGCATCACCACCAACTACGACCTGCACAATGTGGCCTCCTCGATGTACTCTGTTCTCCACGAGGGCGGCCATGCCCTGTACGAGCTGGGCATCCGGGATGAGCTGCAGTACACCTGCCTGACCGGCGGTGTGTCCATGGGCGTGCACGAGAGCCAGTCCCGCTTCTACGAGAACCTCATCGGCCGTTCCCGCGCCTTTATCGGGGCCATCTATCCCAAGGTGCAGGAATTCTTCCCCGCACAGCTGGGAAATGTGACTGTGGAGCAGTTCTACCGCGCTGTGAACAAGGTGGAGCCCAGCCTCATCCGCACCGAGTCCGATGAGCTGACCTACTGCCTGCACGTTATGGTGCGGTACGAGATCGAGAAGCAGCTCATTGCGGGCACCCTGACGGCAAAGGAAGTCCCTGCCGCGTGGGCAGAGCTGTACAAGGAGTATCTGGGCGTGGAGGTTCCCAATGACCGCGAGGGCTGCCTGCAGGACAGTCACTGGTCGGGCGGCTCCTTCGGCTACTTCCCGTCTTATGCGCTGGGCAATGCCTACGGTGCCCAGATGCTCCACAATATGGAGCAGGAATTCGATGTGTACGGCGGCGTGGCCCACGGGGATCTCTCCGCCGTCACCGGCTGGCTGCGGGAAAAGGTGCACCAGTACGGCCACCTGCTGGAGCCTGCTGAAGTCGTCAGAAACGCCTGCGGTACCTTTGATGCACACTACTATCTGGATTATCTGACCAAAAAATATACGGAACTGTACAACCTGTAATTAACCCGCACAGAACAAAGCCCTCCCGGCCGATCGACCGAGAGGGCTTTGTTGTATATGCTGTTGCAAAGGGCGGCGGGAAGCTTTCCCGCGCAAGTGAAACGGGCCATTCCATCGCCCGCCCTATTGCCTGCGGCAACAGGGTCCCACCCCAGCGGACACTTGCTTTGGGAAACTTCCCGCCGCCCGTCTGTTACTGCTGTGCGAAGATCTTTACTTCATCCTTGTCCATAAAGGCGGCACCGGCGAAACCGGAAGCCTCCAGCTGGCCCAGCTGCTTGCCCAGCTTCTTGGCCTGAGGCAGAACGGTGACGTTGTAGGTGTCGCGCAGCTGTGCGGCTTTGGCCAGCACGGCGGGGAAGTCCACATCGCTGTTGTAGAGCAGGGCGATCTTCTGCTTGGCACCGGGGATCTGATAACCCTGCTCCAGCAGGATGCCGCAGACGCGCTCGAAGCCGATGGAGAAGCCCACAGCGGGCACCTTGGTGCCCAGGAACTTGCCGATCATGTTGTCGTAGCGGCCGCCGCCAGCCACTGCACCGCTGAACTGCGGGCAGGTGATCTCAAACACCATGCCGGTGTAGTAGCCCTGGCCGCGCACCAGGCTGGGGCAGTAGGCCACATCGAAGCGGCCGTTGGCCATGGCCTTTGCGGTGGCCAGCACATACTTCAGGTCATCGGCAATGGCGGGGTCGGCACAGCGGGAAGCTACGGACTCCAGTGTCACATCACCGGCGGCAATGAAATCGGCCAGCGCGTTGATGGCAGCTTCGGGCAGCTGCTTTTCGGTCAGCTCGGCCTTCACGCCCTCGGCACCGATCTTATCCATCTTGTCGAAGGTGATGCAGACAGAGTCCAGTGTGTCGGCGGCAAAGCCCATGCTCTCCAGCATTCCGCGCAGGATGCGGCGGTCATTGATGTTCACGGTGAAGCCGGTAAAGCCGATGCCCAGCAGGGCACGGGCGGTCACATCGATCAGCTCCACCTCGGCATTGGGGCTCTCGTCGCCCAGAATGTCGATGTCGCACTGGACAAACTCGCGCAGGCGGCCCTTCTGGGGACGCTCGGCGCGGAATACGCGGTCGGTCTGGATGACCTTGAAGGGGTGGGGGAGTTTGTCCTTGTTGGCAGCGTAGAACCGGCTCAGGGGCAGGGTCAGATCATAGCGCAGGCCCATGTCGGAGAGCTGCTTGGGGTCGCCGGATCCCAGCGCGCTGGTCAGCTTGTCTCCACGCTTCATCACCTTGAAGATGAGGTTCAGGTTGTCGCCGCCGTCGGATTTGTCCAG
>ADJS01009559.1_pt1 | contig 12534 bp, 9 predicted proteins | sample 268128 | NCBI WGS metagenome assembly ADJS01 (sample SAMN00007486, study PRJNA43253) | human gut metagenome | isolation source: feces sample TS28 | reverse complement strand
AGCAATTTTCCCTCTTGTTTCTGCTGGAGAAATGAACTATACTAGGAGACTGTGGGATATCGAGAATATTTCGTATATATTTAACGGACAGGTAATTTGACAGTTTGGAAATACGATTGATATTCAAAAAACTATATCTAATAGTTATTTCAATAGTTATTAAAATATGTACTTTTGGAGTATTTCCGCACTTGCTTTTGTGGCTGATTTTCCGACAGCCGCACCCAAATTTCATCAACGTATGCATCGCGTACGCCTCAAAAATTTGGGAATAACTGACAAAAAATCTTCTCACCAAATCAAGCATAAAAAGATTCCGAGAGTACATAAATTTGAACAGGAGGAAAGAAAAATGAACAAACAGAAAAAAATCGGACTGGCTGTACTTGTTGTTATTTTATTGTATGCGGCTATTTCTGTATTTTTCAATATCATTATTTATCGGAACAAAGTGAATGGTTATTCCTGTGGTTTCCGAAGTGTTTCAAAGACAAAAGAACTGATAAAGGAAGATATCAAAGCCTATAAGATTACAATTAAGGAAAGAAATAAGAAAAAGGAAAGTATTTCATTTTCTCAGGTAAATCTTGCATTTAAGGATGATGGAAAGCTTGAGGGAATTAAAGCACAGCAGAAAGGCTATGCATGGATTACTGCATTATTCCAGTCTCAGGATTATAGAGATGCGATTACATTGACAATGGACGATACAGCATTTAATGATACATATAATAATCTGAATGCATTTAATAAAGATATGGTAGTTGCACCGGTTGATGCATATTCTACCTATGATAAAGCTACAAACAGCTATAGTATTGTGCCGGAAGTTTACGGAAATACGGTAAAGAAGAAAAAACTGAAACCACTTTTAAAAGAAGCAATCTTAAATATGGATAAATCCATTGATATAGAAAAAAATGACTGCTATAAAAATCCTGCTTATAAGAAGGATACAAAGGAAGTCGTAGAAGCAAATAAAACGATGAACAAATATGTTCAGGAAACAATTACATACGACTTTGATGATCGTACTGAAGAACTTAAGGGAAAGAAAATCAGCAAATGGCTGTATGAAACAGATAAACACGAGGTTAAAGTTCACAGTGAGATGGCCGCAAAATATATCAAAAAACTTGCTGATAAATACGATACTGTTGGAATAAAACGAAATTTTACGTCCATCTGCGGCAATAAGGTAAGTGTCAGTGGTGGTACTTACGGATGGAGAATTGATCAGAAAGCGGAAACAAAGAACCTTGTTAAAACAATTAAAAAGGGTAAATCTGTTAAGATAAAACCAGAATATGCTCACAGAGCAAAGAGCCGTAAAAAGTTTGATATCGGCAGTACTTATGTAGAAGTAAGCTTAGGTGAGCAGCATATGTGGTTCTACAAAAATGGAAAAACTTTAGTATCCACAGATGTTGTAACTGGTGATATCAGCAAGGGACATGGAACCCCAACAGGAGTTTATTATATCCTTTATAAAACAACAGATTATACTTTAACTGGCCAGGGCTATGCCTCCCATGTAGACTACTGGCTTCCATTTATTCAGATTGGTGTCGGAATCCATGATTCATCCTGGCGTGGAAGTTATGGTGGAGGAATCTTCACATACGATGGTTCTCACGGCTGTGTAAATACACCGAGAAGCGCAGTACAGAAAATTTATAACAATATTGAATCCACCTATCCAGTAGTAGTGCATTGGTAGGAAACTCAAAAGTTATCGCCCACAATAGGAACAACTTTCGCGTACAATCAACCTACATGGAAGTTCAATCCGCACAGCATTACTATGTTGGTTATGTATCCGGTCAAGGAGTAGGTTTACTGCGTGGTGAGCCATTTCTTTTTTGGGAATATCAATGGTGGTGAGCATAGGTTTTGTCTGCTCAGATTCCAGTATGTTATCGATGGAGATAACGGAAGGAATGTAGCCTTTTTTGCGGTGGCGCTGCAGACAGTCAAAAACGCCGAGAGCAGTGCTGTCATTTGCACAAAAAATGGCGGAGGGAAGTTCTTCTCGTTGTAAGATAAGTTCCATTGTTTTCATGCCCTCTTCTCTGGTTTGGCTGGTTGGATAAATATTAGAGTAGTCTAAAGGTAAATTATGCGAAATTAAAGATTGATAATAACCAATATATCTCGCCTCATAGGAGCAATCGCCTATGTAGGCGATTTTTTTATGCCCAAGAGAGATGAGATAGTTCATGGCAGTGACGGCGGCAGTTGTTCCGCTGCAGATTACTTCGTCATAATCAAAGTTTGTCGGGTTACGGTCAATTCCTACGATATTGTGATAATGATTTTGTAAAGTGGAAATCAGTTCAGCAGGACATTTTCCAAGAAGGATAATTCCATCAGCGTGGGTGTCTGTTACTGAAAAAGAGGATTTTTCTTTTAACATGGAAGTGACTTCCGGGAGGGTGAGAAACTTTCCGGGAACACATTGCTGACGTAGAAGTTCTTTTTTCAGAGATTCAAAAAGTTCGCTGAAAAATAAATCCTGAGAAAGTGAGGGAAAACGGGTCAGGAAAATATCGAAAGTGAGGGGAGTGGTTTTAATTTGAGGTGCTCCGGATTTTAATGTTTGTGCGGCAGTATTTGGTGTGTAGCTGATTTCCTGTGCAGCAGCCCAGATGCGTGCCTCTAGTTCTGGATTTTTGCATTTATAATCTGGCTGATTTAAGACTCTTGAAACGGTGGATACTGAAGTGCCGGCTCGGTGGGCAATTTCTTTTAATGACATAAAAACCTCCTGATAACGTTATCAAAAATATTTTGAAAAATAAATTATAGAATCATGTATACATGAAAAAATTATAAAAAAAACAAGAGAAAAAATCAATATTATGAAATAGAAAACGTTATCAAAAAATCGTGTTGTTGTTAAATGTATTTTCACATAAGATAAATACAACACATGTGAGAGGAAAAACAAGCTGATGTCAGACAGAAAAAATAACACAGAGATAAGTAAAAATCAGCACTTAACCAAAGATAGACGGAAAGGATATAAAAAATGCTGATAGATAATTAGAACAGGGAAAGGATGTTGATTCGATATGAAAAGAAGCATAAAGAGATGGAATCTAAAAAAGATTTTTGTGATAGCCGGAGTCGCAGCAATGGTAGCAGGGCTTGCAGGATGCGGCGGAACGAAAAAAGTGCTGATAAAACAACAGAAATTAATGTGGGATATTTTAATAATGTAACACATGCACAGGCTCTTTATATGAAAGTACAGGGAACTTTCGACAAAGCATTTGATGGAAAAGCAAAAGTGAAATGGACTTCTTTTAACGCAGGACCATCGGAGGTAGAGGCATTATTTTCAGGAGATATTGATATCGGATACATTGGACCAGTTCCGGCGATCAGTGCAAATGTTAAGTCAAAAGGAGATGTCAGTATTATATCAGGAGCGTCTCAGGCAGGGGCAGAACTGGTAAAGGCACCGGGTTCAAAGATTGAGTCAGCAAAAGATTTGGACGGAAAAACAGTAGCCATTCCGCAAATTGGAAATACACAGCATTTGTGCCTGTTAAAACTTCTTTCTGATAATGGGTTAAAGACAGTAGAGGAAGGCGGAACAGTCACTGTTACCGCTGTAGAAAATGCGGATATTCAGAACATGATGGATCAGGGAAATATAGATGCGGCACTTGTACCAGAACCGTGGGGTTCTACACTTGTGAAAAATGGTGCGGAGATTGTGTTAGATTATAATGAAGTCTACATGGAAGGTAATTATCCGGTAGCGGTGGTTGTTGTAAGAAATGAGTTTTTAAAAGAGCATCCTGATTTAGTGAAAGAATTTTTAAAGCAGCATGAAGCGGCAACGGATGAAATTAATCAAAATGCAGATGGGGCGGCAAAAATTATTAATGACGAGATTAATGCGGCAACAGGTAAATCATTAAGTGAGGACATTTTACAGACGGCATTCCAGAAATTAACCATTTCAACAGAGGTAAATAAAGATGCAGTGGATGATTTTGCAGCAATTTCCCTTGAACAAAAATTCATTGACCAGAAACCTTCCGATGACTTTATTACGGAAGTAAAATAATTTTAATCATCCAGAAATTATAGTACCTATTGTGTATATCAGACATTTAAAAGGAGACAGAGCATGGCATTAATATTAGAAAATGTGGGAAAGACTTTTGAAAATACGGGTCAGGCCACTTTAAAAAATATAAATCTTGAAATACAGCCGGGAGAATTCCTTTGTGTAGTTGGTAAAAGCGGATGTGGTAAAAGTACACTGCTTAACCTGATTGCAGGATTAGAAGCTCCGACAGAAGGAAGAATTCTTTTAAACGGAAAAGAAGTAAAAGGCCCGGGTTCAGAACGGACAGTGATGTTTCAGGAACATGCTCTGTTTCCGTGGCTGAATGTTATCCAAAATATAAAGTTTGGAATGAAAATAAATGGAGTTCCGAAGGAAGAACAGGAAATACGGGCAGAAAAATATTTGAAGATGATGCAGTTAGAACAATATAAAGACTACGCAATACATCAGCTCTCTGGCGGAATGCGTCAGAGGGTGGCCCTGGCGAGAGCATTTACGATGGACTCAGATATCCTTTTGATGGATGAACCATTTTCTGCACTTGATAAACAGACATCCAATCATTTAAGAAAAGAATTACAGGACATTTGGATGCAGACACACAAGACAATATTTTTTATTACACATAGCGTTGAAGAGGCGGTATATCTTGGTGACAAAGTAGTGGTAATGTCAGGAGAAAATGGCGGCATCAGAAATATTGTGCCAATTAATCTGGAAAGACCAAGACATGTCTATGATGAAGAATTTATCGCATATCGCCATAAAATATTAGAAGAGATACAGGGAGGGGATTATTAATGAAAAAAATAAGAAAATCCAATATAGCAGGGGAAATACTGTTCCTTCTTGGAATCATCATTTTGTGGCAGATATTCTATGTGGCAGGTGTTGACGGACTTGGAATATGGAAAGCATATGCGATGCCATCCCCGGTCGGTGTGTGGAATTCCTTTGTGGAAATGATGAAGCAGGGAACATTACTTGCTGCAATTGGAAACAGTATTCTCCGAGGTGCGATCGGATACATTCTTTCACTTATAATCGGAGCAGTAATCGGAATATTAATCAACCATTTTTCTTTTTTACATAGGAACTTAAGACCACTAATTATGGGAATCCAGACATTACCAAGCATCTGCTGGGTACCATTTTCTATCTTGTGGTTTGGACTTACACAAACAGCAATCATCTTCGTAGTAATCATGGGATCGGCGTTCAGCATGGCAATCGCCGTAGACAATGCAATATTAAATGTACCTCCAATTTATAAAAAAGCAGCCCTCACAATGGGAGCAAATCAGAAGCAGATTTACTGGAAAGTCATATTTCCGGCAAGTCTCCCTGAATTAATATCGGGAATGAAACAGGGATGGTCATTTGCGTGGAGAGCGTTGATGAGCGGCGAAGTAATGACAACATCCATTGGGCTTGGACAGACATTGATGACAGGACGAAATCTGGCAGATATTAACCAGGTTATGTTAGTAATGGTTGTCATTGTGGTGGTGGGAATCCTCATTGATCAAGTGGTGTTCTATAACGTAGAAAAGAGGGTGCTGAAGAAGAGAGGCCTGTGATTTGAGTTAAACCAAATAGACAAGGCAGACGCCCGCTGGAAGAGAGAAGATACCCTATATTTATAAAATTTACAGAATCTAATTTGTGGGATTGTGAATAAACAGAAACCTCAAAGCCCCTATACTGCAAAAATGCGCCTTAGAGCAAGTTCAAGTTGCGGGCGAGCAGCTTGGACGCAGGGAAACGAAGCATTTTTGCAGTATAGGGGCTTTGAGGTTTCGTCTGTTTATTCATCCCCTACCTATATTTTATGTTATACTAAATACAGTTTACGAAAACAGAGGGGTTAGAAATGAACATATTACTAGTAGATGATGAGCGTTTAGCCGTAGAGGTTATGAACCGCATGATTGACAAGGAAAAATACGGTTTTTCTACAATTTACAAAGCCTTAAGCATGAAACAGGCACAGCAGATCTGCGAGGAGACGGATATTGATATTATTATCTGTGATATCGAGATGCCGCGTGGAAGTGGGTTGGATTTTGTGCAGTGGCTTTTGGATACAGGTAGAAATCCGATTGTTATTTTCCTTACCAGTCATGCGGTTTTTTCGTATGCACAGCAGGCAGTTTCCTTAGGGGTACAGGATTATCTGTTAAAGCCGGTGGAGCCGGAAGATATGAACCAGGCTTTGGAGAAGGCAATACGAAATGCAAAGAGTAGGAAGAAAAGTATTCTGAAGGAGGAGAAGATACGAAAATTAAATGAGGGAGTACAATCCGCCGAAAAGAATGTGGAGAAGGTGAAAACTTATATTGAAACGCATTTTAAGGAGGAGCTGACACGGGAATCGCTTGCTTCAGAGGTGTTTATGAATCCAGATTATCTGTCAAAATTATTTAAGAAAAATACGGGAAGTTCCCTGATGGATTATGTAACGAAGGTGCGGATAGAGCGGGCCAAAGAGCTGCTGGAAAGAACGGTTCTTACAATATCGGAAATTGCAATTGAGACGGGGTATTCTAACACAGCATATTTTACAAAGATGTTTAAGAAATATACAAATGGAGTTACGCCGAGAGAATATAGAAAGGGACTAGGCGGATGAAAAACAGGAAATTATTTTTTAAGCGATTTGTAATGGGAATTGTCATTTTTTTTATGGCTGTTTTTGAATTGCAAATGATTTGGGGAAGTGTTTACATTTCAAAGACAGTGACGAAGGAAAGAAGGAATTCTTATGCTTCGGCACTTGAAATTTATAGCAGTAATTTAGAACAGCAGTTAAAGCAGATTGATGATTTTTTATTGCAGTCTGTCATGATAGAAAATGATGCCAGAAGTATTTTGGAAAGTACGACGGAACTAAATCAGTATCTTGCGGAAGTCCGGATGAGGGATACTTTTGATGAAGAACTCAGCCAGTTGAAAATGCTGTCAGGAGTGATGTGGTACGGAAAGACGGCCAATGTGACAAAAAAGGTTATTCGGATGCGTCGTGGACAAAATAATGCATCGGTTATTTCAAAATGGATTGCGGCAAATACAGAGGGTCTTTTGAAAAAAGTAAAAGAAAATGCATATGTGGACTGGTTTGTATATGAGGTGGAAGGTTCACAGATTCTTGTGAGAATTTTAAATAACCGGGAAACGTACATGATAGGATGGCTGGACATTTCCCAGATATTTCAGGAGTTTGAAAAGACACTTTCTGATGTAAAAGAGGAAAAAATATTTTTAAAAGCAGGAAATGAGACGGCATTTCAGGATAAAATACAGTCGGATAAAATAGAGACAGAAAAAGGGTATCAGATTATAGAACCACAGAATTCGCATCAGGTTGCCCTCTGTCTTGCATTGAAGCAGAATGGATTTTATCAGAAAATGACAAATCTTTCGATTGTAGTTCCACTGGTTTTAATTGTATCAGGAATATTGATTATGCTGTTCTCTTTTGTGATGGCAAAATATTTTATCCGTCCTATGGATGATCTTCGAAATGCAATGATAAAGATGCAGGAGGGAGATTTGGAAGTCCGCCTGAATCAGCAAAATCTTTTTTATGAATTTCAGCTTCTAAACCGTAATTTTGACCGGATGGCAGAGAAAATAAAAGAATTAAAGATTGAGGTGTATGAGAATCAGTTAGAAAAGCAAAAATGTGGAAATGCAATACCTGAAACATCAGATAAAACCACATTTTCTGACGAATTGTTTAAATACGATAAAGAACCTTTTATTCTTGGAAGAGTATGAGAAAGCGGAACAATTTACCCTGTTATTAGGAAAAAATATACGTTATGATTTATCTGAAAAAACGGAGGTAACTTTAGAAGAAGAAATAAATCATATAAAAAATTATATTGCGTTATCCGAGATTCGATATGGAAACCAGCTTAAGCTGCATCTTGATATACAGGAAACTCTATTCGAGTGCAAGATTCCAGCAATGTTAATACAGACATTTGTGGAGAATTCAGTAAAACATGAGATGAGTCCGGAAGAAGTTCTTCATATCTGGGTGAAAGTCTGGGAAGAGAAAGAAAGGCTTCATATAACCGTAGAGGATAGCGGACAGGGATTTGAGGAAGAAATTCTTGAAAAATTAAAAAACGGCGAGTCGGTCATGCATAATGGAATGGAACATTTCGGGATTTCTAATGTAAAGCGCAGACTAAATATTATATATGGAGATGCGGCAGAGATTCATTTTTCTAATGAGGAAAATAGAGCAAAGGAAAATAAGGCAAAAGTAACAATAGAACTACCAGCAAGTGAGGACTTAAATAGGGCAAAAGCAGAAATAAAATTGCCAGCGAATAAGGGATTAAATAAAACGAACGCAGAAATAGACCTCTCAGCGAATAAAGGATTAAATAAAATAGAATTTTTTGCAGAACAGGCAGAATGGAATAATATCGATAAAAATGAATGTGATGACACAAGTAGACAATTAGCCATAAAAGGAGAGGAGGCAGATGAAAGTGAATCAGAAAAATAAAACCAGAATTGGAATCAGCCTTTTATGTGCAATTATTCTTTTAACTGGCTGCCATATTACGCCCAATAAAAAACAGGACGGGGAGAAAAAGAAGTATCCAAAGCTTGTTGTCGTATATTCCGATGCATATGGAGAAGATAGCAGCTTTTCTCAGGTACAGGAAGAAATCAATAAAATTACGAGAAAAAAACTGGGAGTGGAAGTAGAATTCCACCTTATTTCAGACAGTAATTACAGCGATGCGGTGGAGCTGATGCTGACAAGTGGGGAACAGGTTGACATTCTCTGGGGGTCAAATTCTCTTTTTGTAAAGGCGTATGTAAACAGGCAGCTCTGTGATCTGGAACCGCTTTTAAAGGAAAATGGAAAAGACATTATCGATGCGGTCGGCTGGAAATATATTAATTGCTGCCGGATTGGTGGTACTCTTTACGGGCTTCCTAATAACAGAGACTTTGCTGCTGGCTGGGATTCTTATGCTTTGCGGAAAGACATTTTGAATAAATATAATATCAAGGCCAGCGATATTAAAAATATCAAAGACCTAGAGAAAGTTTTTGATCTGGTTCTGGAAAAAGAAAATGGAGTCGTGCCGCTTGCCTGTACCGGTTCTCTCTTTGGTAATTTTTCTCTTGCAGATGGCATCAACAGCCTGGTTTCAGGCGGGCATGAAAACTATGGGCAGGAAGATGAAGTTGTTGATATATTTGAGACAGAAGAATATAAAAACAGATTAAAACAAGTGCGTAAATGGTATTTGAAAGGTTACATGGGCGATAATATTTTAGAAAATACAAGCACGATTACAGAAATGATAAGGAACGGGGAGGCATTTGCAGAAACTGTAAAAAATAAGCCGGGAATGAAGATGCAGGAAAGTCTGAAATGTGAGCGTGAAATGGAAATCGTACAGTTTGGCCAGCCTGCAATCAGTTATAACAGTATGGCGGCTTTTCCGTGGATGATAACGAAAAATAGTATCTCTCCAGAGTTATCTATGAAACTGCTCAATTTATTTTACAGTGATGAAGATATTATGAATCTGCTGGCATATGGAATCGAAGGCATTGACTATGTGGAGACAGAAGATGGACATATTCGTGCACCCGAAGGCAAAAAGGGCAATCCATATTATGGAGGTTCATGGCGTCTGCCAAATCAGTTTATAACAAAAGTATGGGAGGGCAATCCGCTTAATGTTTGGGATCAGGTAAAACAATATAATGAAGATGCATTACATTCCTGCGAGATTGGATTTAACTTTAATGTATTTCCTGTCGCACAAAAATATTTGAAATTACAGGAAATTTATGATTCCTATGAACCAATCCTTGAAAGCGGCCTTGTAAATCCGGAAAATGGATTGAAGCAGATGCTCGAAGAACTCAAGCAAAATGGACTAGACGAAGTAATCGCGGAAAAACGCAGACAGTTTGAATCGTGGAAAAAACAGCAAGAATAAATGGGGATTATGTCGGAATAGTATAAAAACGAGCCGGTTTTGTTATATTTTTGTGCGGAGTACATTGATATGATAAAAGTACAATTTTCATATAAGAAGGAGGAGGACGTATGAAAAAATTATTAAGATCGGTGTTCGTTTTTGTACTGGCATTTTCACTTGTTTTGGGTACAGGGGCATTTACTAATGTAGGAACAATTAATGTAAATGCAGCGACAGCACAGGTAAAAATTACACCGAACAGCAAAACTATTTATGTTGGAAAGACCACAAAGCTTAAGGTGAAAAAGAAAGCGAAAAAAGCAAAGCTGACCTGGAAGAGTTCCAATAAGAGAGTTGCAACAGTAAATAAAAAGGGTGTAGTTACTGGACGTGCAGCCGGAAAAGCAACCATTCAGCTTAAAATGAAAGTTGGAAAGAAAGTTTATAGAGGAAAGAGCAAAATTACAGTAAAACCAATCCTTGTAAAAAGCATTTCCACAAGTGCAGCAGAAAAATCTATGAAGCCGGGAGAAAAGTATTCTCTCAGAGTTTCTGTTTCTCCATCAGATGCAACAAATAAGTCTCTGAAATATTCTTCTTCTAATACAGCAGTAGCAAGTGTAGACGGGGCAGGAATCGTGACAGCGAAAAAAGGTGGAAAAGCTACTATTTATGTAGAGACAAAAGATGGAAGCAACAAAAAGATTCAGGTAAAAGTAAGCGTATCTTATTCCAGCGCAAATACAGGAAAAGTTCGTACCGTTGTAACAACAGACGGTGAAGTTGATGATATGGATTCCTTTATGCGTCTTATGTTGTATTCTAACGAAATGGACATTGCAGGCCTCATCCTTTCAAGCTCCACTTATCATTATGCAGGTGGAACAATGAAAGACGGCACTGTTGTAAAACCTTATCGTTGGACAGGAACAAAATGGGCTTCTGAAGTTCTTGATAATTATGCAAAGGTATATCCAAATCTTCGTGCAAATGCAAAAGGATATCCAGAACCAGATTACCTTAAGAGCATTTTAAAAATCGGAAATATCAAAAATGTAGGTGACATGGAAGAATCCACAGATGGTTCTAACTTCTTAAAAGATATTCTTTTAGATAATGACAACCGTACATTATACATCCAGACATGGGGTGGAACAAACACAACGGCAAGAGCTTTATACGATATTGAACAGCAGTATAAAGACAAAGCAAACTGGAAGGAAATCTACAACAAAGTTTGTGACAAAGCAGTAATTTACATCATTCTTAACCAGGATGATACATTCAGCAAATATATTGCAAAGAACTGGCCAGACATTAAGATTATCCAGGATGGCGGGAACTTCTGGCGTTTTGCATATATGTGGAAGAGAGTAGATGCAAGCTTAACAACAAGATTACAGGGTAAATGGTATTATAACAATATCGCTAAAGGGCACGGTGCTTTACTTTCCGGTTACCATCTGATGGGTGACGGAACAATCTTAGATGGCGAGCTTGATAACGAACAGAGAGGTTCTGAGGAATATCTTATTAACAATCCAAACTACAATCGTTACGACTTTATCTCCGAGGGAGATTCCCCATCATTTTTCTATCTGTTAGACACAGGCTTAAGAAGTATGGAAGACCCTACATACGGCGGCTGGGGCGGACGTTTCGGCGTAGACACAGATGGTAACTACAGAAATATCGTATCCGATAAATTTAATGGAAAAGATGACACAACCTATACTTTAACAAGATGGTTTGATGATATCCAGGACGACTTCGCAGCAAGAGCTGACTGGTGTATTTCCAGCGATTACAGCAAGTCTAACCATAGACCAACGGTCAAAGTAAGAGAAGGTATCGACTTAACAGCAAAACCAGGTGAGAGAATCAAACTTCATGCAGACGCAACAGACCCTGATGGAGATAGATTAGATTATAACTGGTGGCAGTATTATGAAGCAGATACTTACAGCGGCTCCGAAGACGGAGAAATCTCAATGGTTGGAAAAGAATCTGACACAATGAGCTTCGTAGTTCCTGAAGATGCACAGGACGGAGATACAATCCATATGGTAATCACAGTAAAAGATGACGGTGCACATAACATGACTCATTATCAGCGTGTAATCGTTAAAGTACAGGGAAGACAGGAAATCAACAAACTTTTCCTTGAATTACCAGAAGAAAAAGATGCAAATGCAATCGAAACTGGTTCATATTCTGGATGGTCCAACCCATACGCATTCACGATTACTGCAAAAGCATCCAATAAAGATGGACAGGCCATTGCAAATAAAACAATGACATGGGAAAGCAGCGATGAAGCTGTTGGAACTATTAGCAGCAAGGGTGTATTTACACCGAAGAAAGCTGGAAAGACAACGATTACGGCAACTGCCAATGATGGAAGTGGGAAGACTGCAACCATAGAATTGACGGTAGTTGAGAAATAGTAATTTGCCGTAGGCAAAACAGACGCCCGCT
>ADJS01008954.1_pt1 | contig 12544 bp, 10 predicted proteins | sample 268128 | NCBI WGS metagenome assembly ADJS01 (sample SAMN00007486, study PRJNA43253) | human gut metagenome | isolation source: feces sample TS28 | reverse complement strand
AAATTTAGTGAACAGGTTGTGAGCAAAGAATGAAGATAATATGACGAAAAAGAAATTGCTGACATTTTTCTGTAAGAAATAGAATAGGTCAGTAGTATCAAAAGAAACCTATAACTGAATAGTGTCAAAAGTAGACCGTTAGGTTTGACAAATCATATAAAATGGAGTGTCAAATCTAACGGTCGTTTTTTTGTGATACAGAAAGGAAGAAAATTATGAGAAAGATTTATAGGTATGTGCGAATTTCTATAAAGAAGCAGAATATGGATAGACAGATTCAGAATATTTAGTTTAGAAGATACCTGCGCTATGCTTTCATCTACAGAAATAAAAAATCCTATACACGCTCCAGCGCCATTCGGTTTTCCGGGAGGAGTAAAAAGATTTCTTTTCGAATAATTATTTTTTATGACATGGACAACTTCTGTCCATGCCAATCCGTATAATAAAACCAACAAAACAATAACACATCACACAGGAGGAGAAAGTTATGACAGATACACTTAGTGGAATTGTATGGATTTTATACATAGTACTTGGCTACTGGTCCGTAGGTCAGACGATTTATGCAAACAAAATTATTATTGGTCCGATGGGAACATTGTGGATCAAAAGATTTATACTTGGTTTTATGTTTGGCTGGGTATTAATTCCAGTTGCTATTATAAAGTGTTTGATTTTTCGCTAAATAAGAGCAGATAAATCGACGGAGATAAAGATGCAAAGAATAGGAAAGTGGGGATGCAAGAAAGAATTTCAGATAGCAAAGCTACTTGTTTTGGGAAGTTTTTAGCAGAAACTAGATGGCGGATATGATTTATCGAGTGTTTGATTAACTGTAGATTTGAGGATCGAATGATAAAATACCGATACGATAGAATATTAAAATAATGGAGGGAATACAAATGGCAAAGAATAAGCAGAAACAGAAAGGTTTGCTAGAGTCCGTTCATGATGGTTATGTAAGGGGCAGCATGGGAGGGGAGGAAGATACTTCTCAGGCACGAATCGTTACTTCGCCAGAACCATTACCAGATGAAATAAAGAAATTCCGTAAGTTATATATTTTGGTTCCGCTTAGTCTGGTAATTGGACTTATCAAAGGGGATTTTACAGGATGGTTAGCGATTGCTGCATTTATATTGTTATGTCTTGTCTGCCTGATTGATACATATGCAGACCATAAAGTAAGACGGCTTCGAAGAATGAAGTTTAAACTTCCGGCAAATGTCACAGCTGATGAATTATTTGTAAAAATGCAGCCAGTCTTTATCTCAAAATACAATTGGGGAATTGAACGTGGAGATAATGGGGAACTAACTATACTCGATAAAAAATATAAATATGATGTTAATCTTGAAGAAGATGGAACATTTGTCATCTGGTGGAGGATGTCCGTAGCAAAGGCCTTCCTATCAACAAGACATTATCCTATTTATAAAAATGCAATCGCAACGATGGGAATTATCGCTTATGAAGTACAGCAGGTATTTCCAGTTGGAGTAGAAAATGAGAGTTGTTAATTAAAACACGCTTTAGTACGGTCTTAACACTGCCAGATGACAGATTCATTTGGCAGTGTTTTTTATGATAGATAATGGGAAAATATTGATTGCTAATGTAGTTAGAATGTTATGGTATCGACAGTATTATAGAATCATGAAAAATAAAGAGTTAAGAAGCTTTCAAATAGAAAGTTTAAGTGAAATATGGTAGAATGTTCGTAACAGGTAGCCGGTAGATAGAAAGAAGAAATATTAAAATAGTGACATAATGGAATGTAAATTTTCAATCTGGGAGATGTGGGTAAGAGTAGTGATTTAGAGATACTAGAATTAGGAAGAGAAGAAAGAAATATATCTATGGCACAGATGATGATACAGGAAAGAGAATCGGTTGAAAAAATAGAAAGATATACAGGTTATGCATTAGAAAAGTTAAAGGAGATATCAAATGGAATAGGGATACCGTTAATGAAATAGCAGATGTATGAGGAGATACGACAGGAATTGTTAGTAGCTACGAAAAGAGTAAAATGAAATGATTTATTTGCATTTGAGAGAGAATCAGCTTCCCCCTAAATTCAAAAAAATTTTGCAAAATATCAAATACTCATATACAATAAAGAACAAGAATATACGGAAGAGGGGGAGTGGCATGATTTCGGATGAGATGGCTTATTGGCAGTATTTGGACGGGAAAGAAGAGAGCGCGGATATTCTTGTTGAGAGATATGGGGATGCACTTACATATTACATAAATGGATATATCCATGATATTCATGAGTCAGAAGATTTGATGATAGAGGCCTTTGCACAGATTTTTGCAAAGGAGCGTCCGATTGATGGAAAGGAAGTTTTAGGGCATATCTGTATAAAACAGCAAGAAATTTGACGATACGGCATAGACAGAAGCATAAAATATGGTTTTTACATTTGGATGAGGTGGATTTTGAGCTGCCAAGCGAAGAACTGGTGGATGCAAAACTTTTGCAGTCGGAGCGGGAGCAGCATCTTTATGAAGGAATGGCGAATCTGAAGACAGAGTATAGAGAAGCGCTGTATCTGGTTAGTCTGGAAGGAATGAGTTATAGAGAAGCAGCTCGGATTCTTGGTAAGAGTGAACAACAGATTACAAATCTGGTACATAGAGGGAAGAAGAGTTTAAAAAAGATTTTAGAGGAAAGAGGTTTTATATATGCGGACGAATGAAGAACGTCAGCAATTGATTCATAGAAGAACGCTGGAGATTCAAAGAGAACAGCAGAAAAAAAGAGAGAGAGTAATCAGTGGATCAGGGATTGCTGCATGTCTGATGATAATCATTGGAATAGGATGTCTGATGCCAGAAGTGACAAAACAGGCTTCTGTTTCTGGGGCAAAAACTAATTATACAACAGGAATGGCTAGTATGTTGGGAAATTATGAGGCACTTGGCTACATTTGTATGGGAATTTTGGCATTTGCACTTGGTGTTTGTGTAACGATACTTTTGTATCGTTTGCGTAAGGCGGAAGAACATCGAAAAAAAGCAGAAGAATATAAACAATCGCAGCAGGTGCGCGAAAACAGGCTGAAAAAAGAATAACAATAACAAAGCGGGGAAAAATAGAATGAATTTTGAGATAATTGATAATATATTTCAGGTAATAGTATTTTCTCTAATTGTGGTGGCAGATATTGTGTGCTGGTTTTTGCACAAGAATCGTTTGTATATTATATTGGCTTTGGCGCATAGCTGTTTTATGATGGGAACACTTTACTTTGTACTATATCTTGTTATCCGGGGAAAGGTACCACAGTTTTTTATGTATCAGAGATTTCCTGGATTGCCAGTTATTTGTTTCTGCATTCGTATCAGATTGTAGGATATAAGGGACAGAGGATGAAGATATCAGTGATTCCGTTGATTTGTGGAATTGGTGTGGCGATTATTTCAATCTGGAGTGGGATTTTTGGTCCGGCGATTCTTTCAACGGGAGTATTTACATTAGCAGCAGGAGCGATTGTCTACATTAGTGTTTTTCAGATTTTATATGGCGATGCACCATATAAAAGCAGCATTTGTATTCTATTATGTATAATTTTACAGGTGAGTCTATATATAAGTTCGTCTTTTTTTCATGACTATACAAGGTTTAATTTGTATTTTTGCATTGATATTGTGCTGACAATCTCGATGGCGATGTTATTACCTTGTACATTTATGGAGGTGGGGAAAGATGATGTACATTGAAAATATTTTTATTTGTATTAGTATTCCATTATTGCTTTCATTGATTTTTATTCAGGGAGAAGCACGTAAATATACATTATTTGTTTGTATTGGAATGGGAATATGTGTGCTTTCTGCATATGTCAGCAGTTTTTTTATGAATTATTATGGAGTGGATACAATAGAGGCCTCCATTGAAATTACACCGGTCTGTGAAGAAGTAATGAAGCTTTTTCCGTTATTATTTTATATTTTAATATTTGAGCCGCAAAGAAGCCAGATTCCAAGAGTTGCTATTGCAATTGCGGTAGGATTTGCTACTTTTGAAAATGTGTGTTATTTAACAGAGAATGGGGCTGCAGATTTTGATCTTTTATTAATACGGGGAATTTCGACGGGAGCGCTTCATATATTATGTGGCATTTTTATCGGCTTTGGACTTGCCTATATATTTAGACAAAGGGCAATTGCAATTACGGGAATGGTTGGACTTCTTGGCGCATGTGGTGTTTTTCATGCGATTTTTAATCTGCTTATTTCGGCAGATGGCATTTGGAGATGGATGGGGTATTTGTTTCCATCGGGCATGATTATTGTTCTGGTGAGTGTATGGCATTTGATGGTAAAGTTAAATCATATGAAGTAAAGTCAGGGAAATTGGAATCTTACAAAAGAAAAGGAAGCGGGTATACCCTGCGATCCAATTGCAGGGTATTTGATTTGATAAGCAAAGCAGGCATGAAATTCTTTTTAAAATCTTTTCATTTATTTTTTTAAATAGGTGAAAGGATTTTTTTTATTATGTCTTTATAGAAGTACAATGTAAAAATGAGTAGAGAGGAGGAGAAAGATGAACCCGAAGGAGATTAGGCGGGAAAAGATTCATCAGCGTATTCATATTCTGCGTATTCGATATGACAGATGTATCATTTTTAGTTTGATACTCCTTTCTGTCGGATTGGCAGTATGTATGGGAATAATGTTTCAAGAGATGCATTTATCTGGTGTACCTGCTGTTGTTGACAGTTATGGCTCTGTTCTACTAAGGGATGGGGCGGATTTATATGTGATTATCGCCGTTGCTGCTTTTGTAGCAGGTGCGATTTTTACGATGGTATGTATCTGGTTTCAGAATAAGAAATCAGACAAAAAGAAGAAAGTATGAGATACGCAGAATAAGAGGTGAAATGTATGAAGTACCAGAAAACAAGATATGTATTAGCGAGAGTCCTCGCCGTAATACTTACTTTAACAGCAGTATTCGGGTTATCCGCTCCGCTGATAACACAGGCGGCTTCCAATGTATCTGTTCTTTATCGATATGATGGTGATGGAACTGAAACAAAGAATCGTGTAGGGATTCGCTCTGTCATTATTAATGATAAGAAGTATTTTGATATTCATGATGGCAGTGTGACAGATCGCGTAGATCCGAACAACCAGATTGCATTTTTACAGGCCGTACTCCAAAGTGGGAATGAAACAGATGGTGGAACAGACAGTCTGATTGGACAGTGGGCATCTCTGGCAGAGCAGATTTATGGAACCCATAACAAATATGCTGCTTTTGTGAATGCAGGTGGAGGTTTTGCTAAGAACTTTACTGGGGAAGAAAACCGTACAAGAAATGGTTATGCTGATGTTGCTTATGCACTATCACAAAAAGAACCTAAGAGTGATAGAAAGAGTGGAAAAGATAATACTTATTGGACAGGACTTGCTTATGCTAAGAATTTAAAGAGTGTTCGCCAGCAGGCAGCAGAAGAAATCGCTTCCGGAATTAATCGAAAGGTTAGTGGAAGCAGCATTCTTAACAGTACAGAAGGGCAGGATGCTGCGTTAAAGCAGATTGATGATGACACAACGCAGGATGTTTTATATTCGCTTGTAACTTGCGTGGACCGTGTAGGATCCACACCAAGATTTTGTTATAACACTTTTGGACTGGCTTTTTATGATTTCAAATTATCGGTAATTGCCGGAGAAGGGTTAGAGTATATTACAAAGGCACAGAAGTATGATTCTTTAAAAGAAGCAGTAAATGGACAGGCTGCGGGTGTCACTTATAAGACAAATGCCAACTCGAATCCTAAATTGAGTTATTATAAGAATGAGTCGAAAGAGGAAGCAGATATTGGAATGGAATTTAAACAGTCGAATTCCCTGACGACTTCTAATACGTTAGAGACAGGAAAAAGTTATTCTTACAGTGAGATGATTGGCTCAGAAACAACACTTTCCGGAGAGATTCCGCTGATTGCAGAGGTGGAACAGACTTTAAAAATGGAGGTGACCTGTGAGCAGGCATTATCCACAGCATATTCTGAAACAAAAGAATATAGTGAGACTTCCGAGAATACGATTTCTTCCAGCATGTCACTTCCGGCACAGACAGCGGTTGGAATGGAATCTTCTAAGGCAGTAACAAATGTGCAGCTTGGATATGACTGTCCGGTGGCGATTACTTATAAAGTAGCGGTTTTCTCTTTATCAGGCACTGTATATGATGATAATATGAAAATACAATCATTCTCTACGGCAGGCTATCGTCAGAGTCATTTCAGCACAATTTTTGGTTCTGAGTCTGAAAAAGGCGGAACGACAGCAATGGATAATCTTTATAACCGTGCAGTAAGATATACCGCGACACCAAATTACGAGCAGACATATGGACAGACTTATGGATGGACAAAGAAACGGTCTGATGGAAATCCGGCAGATAAATTAGAGAAACTGGAATGGAAAGATATTTTAAACGGAACGATTAAGGAAGAAGAACTTACAGATGAAAAGACGAAAGTTACACTAAATAGAATTCTTGTAGATGAGGACGGTGTAATTCAGCAAACTTTTTCATCCGAACCTTCTGGAACAGAATATCCGATTGGCTATGAATCATTAATAGAAGTTCCTTCAACGATGACACAAAATACAAAGAAGTATACGATATATGACAAAACTGTGAAGGATAGTAATGGTGAAGAAGTAGATAATGACATAAATTATAATGCGAATGGAGATACTTATAACAAATGGATTCAGCCAATTGGTGAGGAAGAAAAGAAGTCATTAGCGGAACAGGGCGTATCTCAGGAAGAACTTGATGCGCTGAACAGCGTGAATTTCTACTATACGGAAAATGCACCAGAAAGTGGAACAACAGGACAGCGTGCCAATAGTAATCAGAAAGCAAATAAGGCCGTAAAACAGTCTGCCAATACTGCACAAAGAGCAGCAGCTGGAACAAACAACAGTCTTATAAATAAGGTTTCCTGGCTGTCAACACATTGTCCGATGTCCGTCACAGGTGGTGTACTTAATTATGATACAGTAAGTATGAATTCAAATATTAAGGAAATTGTACCATTATATCCATTAAAGAAAATCAGTGTCACAAATGGCGTGAAGACATTGAATATGATTAGTGGAGATACGTTTGATCTTAGTACAGTTACCTTGAAAGGCAGTAACAAGAATGATGTAGAGTATTATGGATTTGACCAGAATAAGGGCCATTGGATACTTATTGATCAGAATGGTAAGGAACTGACAGGCAGTAATATTGCATCTCTTACAGAGGAAAAAGCAAACGGTGAAGCGATTCTGACAGCAGGAGACGAAGAAGGAACCCTGTATCTTAAGTATATGATTAATGATGATACTACATATACCAGTCTTGAGAATGAACAACCAGCTACGAATGCAGGCCTTGACGCAACAGCAAAAATTAAGGTAAATGTTACAGCAAAACCATTTGACGGAAGTGTTCAGGCAGAGGGAACTACGACAATATATGTTGGTGAGGAACCTGTCAATCTGATTGGTAACGAAGACATTAAGGGATATGCAGTAGACAGTACAGATAAGAAGATTTCCGGTGCACCTATCGTATGGGAAGCAAGACTTGACGAAGAAGATGGAATCAAGCTTGAGAATAACCGGGTATCTTTTACAAAGGAAGGAACCTATCAGATTCGGGCAACATACCGAGGCAAACATTCAGAATGGATTAGTGTAAAAGCACTTCCAGAAAAAGCGCTGACAACGCTTAAAATCTCTGATGATACAAAACCAGCTACATTAGAAAGCTTTATTTTCAAAGACAAAGGAACTCCTGACATTATTGATTTATCCAAACTTACAGTAAAAGCATTTGACCAGTATGATGGCGAATGGAATGATCTTTCTGATGTAAAATGGCATATTGATTTTGAAGGAGAAAAAGCAGAAGATAGTTTCTCTGATTATCTGGTAGCGAATAAACTTCCAATAGATAAGGCAGGAACCTATAAGATTCAGGCAAGAGCAAGAAAAGGCAGAGCGGTATATGCAGAATCTAATGTATTAGAACTGGTAGTAAAACCGACAAGGAAGCTGACTTCACTTAATATTGAGACAGATATTGAAAAAGACGGAATCGGTATTGGAGATTCTTATTCCAGCGATTTAAAAGAAGATGTAAAAGTAACTGCACTTGATCAGTATGGAGACGAGTATGACTGGACAAAGGAGGAATACAAATGGCTGACAGGCGGAAAGTATTCTAAAGTTACAGGAGATACTTTACTTGGTCTTGTAAAAGGTTCTGATACGCTTCAGTTAATCGTAGGCAAAGATGATGCAAAGATAGAATCGAATGTAATAGACTTTGCCATTGTTACCAAACCATATGTGAAGGAATTATATACCGGTGACTCGGCGGTAGTAAGAGAAGGAGAAGAGTATGATCTTACGAAAGTAAACTTTACAGCAAAAGATCAGAATGGAGAGGCATATATTCTTTCGCAGAAAGAAATTGACAGCATTCAGTGGAAATTGACAGATAAAGGAACGATTAAGAGTACACAGGCATCTTTTAGTGCAGCTAAAAAGACGTTATCTGTAGCGGAGGGAACACTTGGCTATGGAGAAACTGGCAATGTTATTTTGACGGGAACGTTTACTAATAAGAATGGAATAGAAGCACAGGCAGTACAGTTTACTTTAACTGTAAGACAAAAGCCTGTACTGGATACCCTTCAGTTAGAGAAGAAAGATGCAGAAAGTACATTGAAAAACGGAGAGAATGCTTATGTCGATGAATACTTCACTGTAAAAGGTCTTGACCAGTATGGAGAGGAATATGGACTGGATGAAGTAGACATTACATGGAATTCGGATAATGAAAAAGCGTTCCGTTTTGAGAACAATAAAGTTATCGCAGCAGTAGAAGCAGGCAAGAAAGCGAATATTGCAGTCAGCGCAACGAATAAGCTGAACCAGAATGTGGTAAGTAATGAAGTAGAATTAAGCGTTCCTAGAGTACGTTCTCTCCAGAAAATTACGTTAGAAGAAGTACCGGAGGCCATTCCATTTAACAGTACTTTGGATTTGACGGCACTGAAAGCAACTTGCTATGATGAGTTAGGTGAAATATATAGTGAGGAAGATTTAAAAGCATATCCTGCTAAAGTTATTTTCTCATTAGATGCCAATGGAATAAATTGCAAGCTTGATACAGCGAAGAATATTCTTCAGACATATGATGAATATGGCTATATTACAATTTCTGCAATGGCTGTAAATAGCAGCACAACCAATGAGATGCAGGATGAGAATGGTAATACTATCATTTCCAGCGTAAAAATCTGGGTAGGCCCAAAGGTAGAGTCCTTAAAGAACACAGAAAAGATGATTGCTACTGCAGGAGCAAACACAATCACTTTAGAAGGAAAGTGTATGGAAGATAACATGAAGGCTGGATTGTTTGATGCAGATGGCAGACTGATTACGGAAGCTGGTACCAGTGGAAATGCAGACAGTCAGAGTGCCACACTTGATATTCCATCGAACATTGGTGGAAAGTCAGATGTAGTATATACAGTAAAATATGCAATCAAAGATACTTATATGGATGAACCGACAGGAAAGATTACTGTAAGTAATAAAATTCCAGCAACTGGCGTGAAACTCAATAAAAATAATCTGGTAATTGCTCCAAAGAACAGAGAAGTTCTAAAAGCTATCGTATCTCCATCTAATAGCACAGATAAGTTAAGCTGGAGTAGTACAGCCCGAAGGATTGCCTCCGTCGATAAGAATGGAAATGTTAGCGCAGCAGCTCCGGGAAAAGCAGTAATTACTGTTACAACAGAGAGTGGAAAGAAAGCATCTTGTAATGTATTAGTAGGACTTCGTCAGGGTGACGTGATTTCAAGTGGAATCTATCGCTATAAAGTGACAGATTCCAGCGTAGACGGAACTGGTCAGATGGAAGTGGCTGGTTTTATCAAAGGACGCAGAGCAAAGAACGTCACATTTCCAAAGAGTATAGCATGGAACGGAATTAAGTATAATGTAACTTCTGTTGGAACGAGAGCATTTGAAGCAAACAAAAAGATTAAAACAGTCATCATACCAGATTCTGTAGAAAAGATTTGCCACAAAGCATTTTATCGATGTGCGAACATGAAAAAGCTTACAGTTGGAAAGAATGTTTCCTTCTTTGGTGCCCATGCATTTTGTAATAACAAAAAGATTACAAAGATAGTTTTCAAAGGGAAAAATTAAAGACTTTGAAAGACCCACATGTATTTATTTGTGTGAACCATGCGAAAGTGTACGTTCCAAAGAGCAAATATAAAGTTTATAAGAAACTCTTATCTACGTATGGACTCGGAAAATGTAAGTTTGTGAAAAAATAATAGATGAAAAATAATGTATGGATAAAATAGCAACGATATTCGTATATTATCAGACATCTAAAAATTAGATTCTCTTTACTGTTTACTTTAACAAACTTGGATTTTGATTTGCAGGGTCGGGAGAACTGACAGACGAAGTCAGAAAAGGAAATAACCTATATTTGTGGCCTCGGAGCAAGGTTTGGATACGAGCGTGTGTAAGCGAGTATTCAAACTGCAGCGACTAAAGTCACAAATATAGGTTATTTTTATTTACTGAGAGCGTCTCATTTGAATCAGGATTTAGATATTTTATTTACTGTGGAAGGATTGCCTTCGGTGTATTCTATGGTTACTTTATCTCCTTCTTCCAGCAATATTGCATCCAAATATTTGGATATATCCACATCATAAATCGTATCAGAATCATTTAACACAATATAATAATGGGAGCTTCCGTCAATAACTGCCTGAGCAATCTTTTTGATAGTGCCGGCTGTTGTTTTAGTGGAAGCTTTTTTACTTTCTTCATCAGAACCCATGCCATTTGACTGGATGAGGGAACGATAGGAAGCTTCGCAGTCATTTACTGTGTCACCGGTTGCTACGATTTGGTAATTGTGTACATTTACCATTGCGTACTTTTTGACGAGGCCGGAGGCATCTTTTAATGCCATGAAATAAGTTGGTTCCGCATCAATATTCAGGAGAAGTGGGAATGTTGCCTTATAGCCTAAGTTCTGTACTTTTCCTTCTGCGGAAGTCATGGCGGAATCTTCGATGGCTCCCTCAATTTCGTAATATTTTGTTTCCATAGTACGCTGGTTCATAAGAACGAAGCCTACGTTAGACTGATCACTTGTGATAGAAGTGACACCAGTGTATACCCACACATCATCGTTGATGGCAAGGTAATTGTAACCATTTGTTGTGGTCAGACAGTCTTTCTGACCGAGAATACTGTTGATAAATCCATGTTTTAATGTGCCGTAGTAGTTGTAGAGATTTACAAGCATATCGGCAGAGTATACACGGTCAACCCATTTTGGAGTGTCTTCGACTTTGTAGTCTTTACATTCGCCGGTGATGGCATTACATAAGACAACGCGTCCGATGGTCTGACCGCCGAAAAGACCGATGTTATATTTCTTTACGCTGCATACCCAGTAAGGGGTACCTTCTTCGTTAATTTCGAAATTAATGTCATCAAACATATAGGTCGGATATTTGAAACGAAGGTGGCGGTAAAGATAACGTCCAAAATGGTCATAAGGAGTATACTTCATTCCTTCTTTTAAGCGGACAAGTTCTGTCTGCTGTGTTGCCATATCAATTTTGATATAGGCAGGAATACCCGCTTTTTTATTAGTAAACCATTTTACCAGATCCGCATAGCGGAGAGGAGTCACACGAACCGGATTATTTTTATAATTAATCTGACTGTATTCATCTGCAACTTCAAACTGAGAAGCAAGGTCTACAAGACTTCCCATCTTACGTTCTCCAAGAATTTCTGCGGAAGACTTATCAAGCAGAGGAATCTGGTCGTAAGAAATCTGGTCAATATCCTTTGTAAATTCACTTTTTTCTATCTTCATCAGCTTCTGATATTTGGAAGCATTAATAACAGGAGAAGATAAAAGCGTGCCGACAAAATAAGCGGCGGCAATGACAACAACAAGAGAAGCCAAAAACTTGAATGTCTTTGTCTTATAATTGCCACTGAAATTGACAGGATGTCTCCGGTCACCGGTAAATGTTGTCTTTGGAAGGGCATATAGTGCAAAAATAATCACTGCTAAAAATAATACAAACTTCCACAACTCTGGATTATGGATGTTTATTGCGGGAAGAGCAATATAATAGTAAATTGCTGCAAGAATCAGAACAACAACGACGAGCGCTGCAATCCATTTCTTCCCCGTGAAATGATGTTTTTGTTTCTTTTTCATAGAAATTTATTCTCCTTTCTATTTTAACAGAGTATAGCACAGACAAGGAAATAAGAAAATAGGAATTTGCCGCAGGCAAAGAGACGCCCCCGAAGAGAGTCTAGCCCCTATATTTGTGACTTTAGTCGCGGCGGTTTGAATACTCGCTTATACACGCTCGTATCCAAACCTTGCTCCGAGGCCACAAATATAGGGGCTAGACTCTCTTCGGGGGCT
>ADJS01008603.1_pt1 | contig 12549 bp, 12 predicted proteins | sample 268128 | NCBI WGS metagenome assembly ADJS01 (sample SAMN00007486, study PRJNA43253) | human gut metagenome | isolation source: feces sample TS28 | reverse complement strand
CCTCTCATCGCTATAATTCATTCATTATTAGTATGGAATATTATCAAAGCAAATAAAAAAAAAGCCAAAAATCAATTTTCTGGCTTTTTTTAAAAAGATTTTTGTTAAAAAGGAGTAAACGAAGATAATTTAATCTTGACATGACAAGTGGCAGTAAGTCCTGTTTTTGTTTTAATAATGATATCAGTCTTGCCAGGAAATTTAGGAGTAATATATCCATCCGTGCTTACTTTGGCTTTTTTATTATCCCGACTAAAAATCTCTGTTATATAGTCTCCTTTTTCTAATTCCCAATTTAATTGATAACCTTTTTCATACCATGCCATTTCCACATCGTAATTATCTAAGGAAATTGTTGGAGTAAGCATATCTTCTTCTTGTGTTTCTTCTTTGTGACAATAAACACAGATCCTTTTTTCTATTCCCTTTTCAAATACAGTAGGCTCTTGTATTTGTTTCCATTCAGAAAAATTATGTCCGGTAGCAGGGATTTTTTCTTTTTTTAGCTCTTTTTTGCATACAGTACATATTTTTATCTTAAAGCCATCTTTCTCGCAAGAAGCCTCTTTTTTTATAATCCAGTCACTTTCCTTATGATGGCCTATAGAATGAATTATTTTACTTTCTTTTAATCCGCAGCCGCTGCATATTCGCTCTTTTTTTCCATCTTTTAAGCAGGTTTTCTTTATGACAGTTTTAAATTTACTAAAGTGATGTTCGGCTGGAACGAGATAAATTCCGTTACTTGTGCCAGACTGTGTATTATTGAGATACATATTACCTTTTTGAAAATCAAGCTCTTCAATTTCGCTAAAAGAATCTCCAGTAGCAGAAAGTGTTCGTATATATTTTCCATCTAAAGAATACTCTTCAATTTTATTATTTCCCGGTTCATACCAGATGATATAAAGATTTTCTCCATCAGACCCCATTCCTTGATTTGTTCCTTTTTCATCCATTTGAAATAATAGATCTAAATCCTTAAAATTCTTTGTTTTAAAAACTCTTGGACCGGTAGAAACAACATAATAATCTTTAGATGATACATAGGCAACTTTACATCCGTGTACTGATAGAGCAAAAGAATCTTTTTGTGTCATTTTACCATCATTAAAGTCAAATAAATAAACATATCCGTCTGTAACTACTGCTAATTCTTTCTTCTTGCTGTTATAGGTTAGAGAATTGCTGTGTCCTGTATGAAATGTATAATGTCCTTTTTCCTCCTTTGATTTCAGATCAAGAACGACATATGTTGTTTCGCTAGAATCAGAATCCGAAGTTCTAGTCCATACGATATAGTTTTCGGCAATACACATCCCTTGTGTGTGTGATTCATAAGGAGATGTTCCCGTTAAAAAAGGTTGTGCAACTTCGTTTAAGTTGTTATTTGTATTTGTACAAGCAGCAGATACATGGATTCCTGATGTAATAAATAGAATAAAATATCCGCAAGTCAAAATTCCTTTTCTTAAGTTGAAATGAATCATTATTTTTTCCCTCCTTATGTATAGTATGATAGATTAGAAACAAAAAAGTCCCCATATACTGGAGACTTTTTCCACTTATTTTTTATTATTTTGTGTTGTCTGTTTGCAATTTTTTGTAAGCCATTTTACTACTTGATTCCCTGTAAGATAATCTCTGATTTCTTCTCTGGAATGTTCTTTAAGGAATGCTTCTTTACTGGCATATCCACCACTTTTCATTCCATCATTTACTTCCTGTTCAATTTCTTTGTCGGAAGGATGAATATCTTCTTTATCAGCAATAATTGTATACGCATAAGAAAGCAAGACATTCTTTTGAGCATATTTTTTTACTGTTTTTTCATATTCGCTTTCTGATTGATGCATATAATTGGAAAGAAATTCTTCGAAACTTACGCCAGCTGAATGAGCATAATTCTCATAATTTGTCTTGATATTTTCCTCTGCAGCAGATACTTTTTCTTTGCTAAAATTCTTTTTCTTTTTTGACTACCTTTTCAAGAGCCTCTGTTACCTCTGTTTCAAGTTCGCTTTCTGCATTCTGTTTGTTTTCTGTTTCAAGCTCTTTTCTAATTTCCTTTTTATACTCTTTTACTGTTTTAGATGAATCACTATGTTTTTTCACCCAAGAATTATTCAATTTAGCTTCCTTTTTTACTGCAATAGATTTTAACTTTACTTTGAATGTAGCAGGTTGTCCATTTAAATTTTTTACACCATAATCATTTGGGAATTTTACGTGGATATTAAAGGTTTCCTCTTTTTTATGCCCGATAAGTTGTTCTTCAAATCCTTTATATTTGCCATTTGCTGGAATATATGTATTTGAACCAATCGTTACCTCTTGATTTTTAGCAGTGCCGCCATCAAAAGTTTTTCCTTTTACGATTCCAGTATAATCAATTGTGACTTTATCGCCTTTTTTAGCTGCTCGATCTGTTTTGATTTTTACGTACTCGGTTTCACCATCTAAGATATTTTGGATATGATTCTCCACATCAGAATCTGTTACCGTGGCTACCTCTACCTTATCAACTTGTAATCCTTTATAATTGCCTACTGAAACATATTGTTTTGCTTCCGTTAATGTGGTATTTTGTCCGCAGCCATTACATAAAGCAATTGATAACATCACTAATATAATGGTTGTCATTTTTTTCTTATTCATGATTTTTCCTCTTTTTCTTTATTCTACCCCCAGTTGCTATAAAAATAACAACCGAGGGTAAGCTACTGTGAACTTTTAGATAAATGGAAGATTATCTTCGAAATCCTCTATATCAGTTGGCATAAAATCTGCAGTTCCTTCATGAGAAATTTTACTTCCAGATGACTTATCTGCAGAGTCTTCTTCTGGTAAAACTGTCATCTCAGATTCCGATGAAGAATTCGCCTCAATATCAATTCCTGCTTCCGATTCTACTGATTCACTGTCATGAAAGACGTCATCTTCCGTAGAAACAATATCCGGTTCATTAATAATAGAAGTATCTTCCGTATCGATATATGTATTTTCCATAACTCCGCCATATAAGATATTTGCGAGCAACACTCCCGTTGTTTTTTCAATAGAATTTATAGCAAATAAATGGTCTGTGATGATAAAAGTAATGTATCGGAGTAAGTTTTTTTTCGTTTTTAGTAATGTGGATAGAAGCTAAAAGAACGGTTCCAACAATGCCTTCTCCTTTTAAAGTCATTTCTTTTTCAATTTTTAATTCATCTTCCTCAAATACAATATCAATAATATCTTTTAAGGTATCAAGTGTTTTCTTTCCACGAGGATAGGTAAAGGAGCCGCTTTCTGTTCTCCATTTATTTTTTCTAAAATTATTTGTTACAATTTCCTTTTTAGTACAAAATTCTTCATATGTCATAATTACACCTTTCTTTCTATTGATTATATTTATTTTTAAGCCGGAGTGGACTGAACTTCACATGACTCATCTGGAGTCTCTAAGTTTTCTTTTGGAGAAGCTTTTTCGATAAGGCGAATGCGATTAATAGATACCTCATACGCTGTCTTTGTTACTTCTGTTCCGTCTTCAGTTCTTTTAATATACTTGCGGCTCTGTAATCTGCCTGACACTTGGATATTGCTTCCTACCGGAAGTTCATTAACAAAACGGGCATTTCTTGACCAGGTAATGCATGGGATATAATCAGATTTTCCGAATTTTCTGTTTACAGCCAATAAAAGATCTGCGATTTCTCTACCTAATGGAGTCTTTCTATAGACCGGTTCCTTACAGATATAACCATTTAACTCGATATCATCTGACGGATAAAACTCTTCCTCTTGAATGATATTAAATTCGTTACAATAAACATTAATAAGTAGTTTATTCTTGTCAGAGTCATGTTTATTGCAAGTCCTAATCTCTCCATTAATCTCGATACAAGTGCCTGGCTGAATGCTTTCAATATTTCCAATTCTTTCGGGGAAGATTACAGGAAGAATGTCTTCTGTGCCTGAACTGCGTTTACATGAAAGTTTAGTTTTTAAGAAATTTTCTCCAAAACATTCGTAAGCAATTTCAAGTGTATCAATAATCTTTCCTTTAAGAAGTACCTTGTTTGTTTTTTTGATTTCATTGTATTCCATAGTTATTTTTGCACATGGTTCTTAATCTGTTATCTTGGTTAGCCTATGTGCTTCTCCTTTCTATTCTTATATTATAAGTATGATAGATTTGCGTTTTTCCCACACTACATGCTTTAGATAGCAATCTGTTCTGGTTTTTCTTCTTTTTGATAAAAACTTTCTTTTTGATGGTAATATCCTAAGATATATGCATCGTTTAATTTTGTATTTAACCCTGTATCTCTTCCATCCATCTTTTCGTAAATTTCGTGGAAAAGATTCTGGTATTTCATATATAAATTATATTTTCTCCTTTTTAACTTGTTTAAGTATGGTACAATCTTTCGTTGCAATATGATCAATGTTGCTGCCGGACGCTGTGCATACATTGTTTGATACCGTACTGCATTCGGGATGCGGCATTTTAGCTCTTCGGCTGTATAGGTATCTAATTCTGCTTTTTCGTAGACAGCCAGTAATCTTCCCATTAGGTAGTTGATATCATTGTTATCTACATCCAATATCATTGTATATACTTCCTTTCCAGCCTTGTCATTTATATACTTTCTGGTGACTAATGCAGCGATATATGTTAAATATCTTCTGTTTTTCAGGGATTTGTACTTTTTGGGGTATGAGGCTTTTGTAACAAGTATATTTTTTAGAGAGATAGAAAATGGTTCGTCAAAAAGTTCACACTGCAACAGTTCTTCTAAGTGTTTTGTGTAATTTCCATTTGTGATATCTATTTTTCCATTCCGCTCCATCCCATATGCATATCTTGTTATTGTATATAATGACGGTCTCCATGAAGTTCCCGATGGAACAAAGGATTCCCTCCAGTTTTTAATTTTTCTAACGAAATCATTTGCTGGCATTTCTGTATAATATGTTAAGGCTACTCTTCCAGTTGTTAAAGATTCAAATGATGCGATGATAACATCATCTTTCTCCGTAAGTTCTTTAATATCTGACTGAAAAATACTATGGAATAATACTTCTTTGTCGCTTATAATATCTTCATCATTTGTAATATCTTCAAATGGCGATGGCACATATTTTCCTTGCGGGCACCAGTAGAGATACATTTTATTGCCGATAATTAATCCAAAGTTGTTTAATAGCCATCGAAGCATATTGTGGGCTTTCTGTGATGCTTCATAACCTACGGTAAGAAAATCTTCTGAATCTTTTACAAAAGTGCCACGAAATGTAAATTCTTGTTTGTCGTTCGAGGAAATCAATTTTGCACCGGATTGCAAAGGGTAGATATTTTTTGCATGTAAATTTGTTAAAGGAACATTTTTTCCTGTAATCATACATAATCCAATCTTAGATTCTTTTGTAATAATCGCATTGTAATAAGAGATAAAACTTTGGAACATTTCCTTTGATTTCCATGTATCGGTAACCTCGTTAGTTAAAACATCTTTTATTTTCCAGCGGACCAAACATTTCTTGTAAACTGTAGATTGCAGCTTTTTCTTATCCATATCCGCTTTACTTTCCGATTCTAAAATTTTAACGGCATATAGATCATGAATGATACAGTTCTTAGCAACATACATATAAACGGCATGAGTAAATTTATTTCCGCAAGCTGATTCATCCCAATCTTTTAACTGTCCAAGATAAGACTCCTGTAAATCAGTATCAAATCCAGACAAAAATTCCAACTGTTCCGCGAAAGGATGCGGACTTTTTTTAATGGTTCTGTTTGCGGATTTTAAAGTGACTGGAATTAAAGTTCTCCCTTCTTTTTTAGAGATTAATGCTGCTTCAACAAATTCTCCCTCATCGTTTATTGTTATTTCGATTTGCGCATTTTGTAATGTATGAGAAATAGGAGCCAATGGCTCACGCATAGTATCTATGTATAATCCGGCATATTTATCCGCCATATGGTCATAAGATTCAACCAATTTTTGCAATAAGCTCATTCTAGTGCTCCTCCTTTAATTCAAATTTCTTTGGCTGCATATCACATATTCTTTTTGTAAGTATACAGTCTTTTGGTTTAGCAAACTCGATAATTCCGTTACGCATAATTGGCTGCCACATACGCATCGTTACACATCTTCTCGTTTCTTTGGAGTATGCTTCGTCAGGATATGTCATTCCGTGATACATTAAACCAAATGGCAATTCGCTAAAATCGTCGTAGAATCCTTTACCCTCACCAAACTTGCAAGGTTTTACATAGCCCTGACATTCTCTAGTCCCTAAAAAGATGTCCTGCCGACCGCCTTTCGCAATCATTCTTTCAGCAATTTCTTGATGTTTAGTCTCGTTCCAATCATTTTTATATTCTGGGCGATTTTTGTTAAAGATAAAATGGGCTTTTACCTGATACCGGCAGTCCTTTAAATATGTGTAAATTGCAATATCATTCTTGTTGCTTTTCATTTTAGGCAGGATTATGCCCGTAGACTCCATTCGTATCGGATTCATGATACGCACTGCGTCAATGACCCACGTAATTGTAGGTTTCCAATAAATTGATTTAGTAATACCTTTCAGAGCTTCATATGTTGGTATCTGCAAAGTACATTTTTCTCCGCCTACTTTAAATTCCGGGCAGGTAAATAACCCTTTTCTTCCGGTAACTTCAAATTCAATTCCGTTCATCTTTTTCCTCCGTTTATCTATATCTATCCCATAATCCACACATTTTTGTGATATATATTTTTTGTAGCATATTTATCCACAGTCGATATTTTAATTCCCAGCCAGTTCCCTTGTGCGAAGGCTGAATGCCGATGTTCTTTCCGGCTGCCACTGACGTACATTAATTTTATAATTCATCCCGTTACCTAAATTTATAAAACCTGCCCTCTTTTCATATATAGTATGTCAAAAATTTTGTATCTAACTTTCTTGGAAAGTTGGACAGGTTTTATAAAAAAGATTTTCTGTTAAATTTTCACCTTACTGATGCTACGGTTTTTTTGATGAACTTTAACAAGTACCTTCGACATCTTCACACGCAAGCCCTGGAAGTTCATTGCAAACAATTTCGTAATCATCAATACTTTTTGGATTAATACAGCCATCTTTTAAATGTGCTGTAACAGAACGATGTACTTGAGCAGATGAATACTGTCCAGTTTCGTTATTGTGTTTAAACCAGTATAATTTCACAACTTCCATGGAACCTTCTGGTCTTGTAGCAGATGCGTCATTTACAAATAATGTGGCTAATGCTTTTTTTACAATCTCAGCATCATCTTCTGTAAAACCAGTTTTTCTTGCCATCTGGACATTGATAGCACCTTTCAGCACATATAAACCGTATTTGACACAGGACTTTGAACCCATACGGTCTGAACTCATAGATGTCTCATTTTTCGGTGGCAATGCATTAACAGATTTGGTAATGCCATAGGTATCAATCACAACTGGATCAATACTATAAGCCTCGTGAGTCGTAACTGGACCACGAACTCCAAAAGAAACATTTCCCTTTGGAAGTGCAAATACCTGACCAAATGCTCTGACATCAAGCCATTTTTCACAAGCTTCTTCTCTGCATTTATCGATATTATTTGGTTCGGAGAACAATGCTTTTGCACGATCACTTAAACAAACATATCCATCATCTGTACGTTCTTCAGACTGCACATAGATTTTTATGCCCCATATCCTGCATACGATTGCGGATTTTTCTGTGGATACATCCACTGGACATTTCTCCATACATTTCATCATCAGTACGTGGGAGATTTTTCATTATTGGGATCGCCATTCGGGTTTGCCCCTCTTACTGAGATAAATGCTACAAAATCGATTTTGTTCTTTAAGATGTTTTTTGTCATGATAATTTCTCCTTCTGTGATTACCTGCGATTTTTTTGTATCGCTAATTTCTTTGTACACTAATAGTATGTTAGATTTTTTTATGAATGCATTTTTCTGTAGAAGTTTTTTTTGCACGGCATTTTTTTTGTTAGATATCTGTTATTCTAAGATGGTTTTACCTTCTGGACATACGATCATCCAATAAGAAGGACCTCCAGCTCTTGATATTTCATAATATCCTGATGGAAGTCGTACTTTTTTCATCTCACCTTTTTTCACCGCTATAGTTTTATAGAGTGTTCCTTCCAATAAATATACATTTATAACTTCATTATCATTTCCCTTGATAGATAATGTTCCTGGATTTTTTTTATCTAAAACAGAACGGAAGACAAAATCTTTGGTAGCGATAGGTTCTGTTAATCCAGTTTCTTTTGTAGTACGAGATATTTCTTTTGCAAGGAAATGCAGGAAGAGCTCAGAAAGAGAATGAGAAGTAACTGTGTAGTATATGATATAATTTTTTTTCTCATTTTTATATTCATTCCTTTCTACAATTAATTATCTGCAAAACCAAGTCGCTTAAATCCTACAAACTTCCGGCCATTATAACTTTGTTCGCTTAGTTTTCCTACGACACCATATTCTTTTTTATTTTTTCCTCTGAATCCATATACAGTAATTTTTTCTCCTGCAAACAAAGATTTTAACTCCCCACTTGTCCAAGTGTGACCGTTCCATTCTTTTTTGATGGAAACTCTCCTGCCATTCCATATTCCAGTGACTCTATCCTCATCCATATATTCCGTAATAGTCAACCCGACATATTTTTTTTCCTTTATATGTTTGCTTTGCTAATTTTCCTTTCACATCATATAAATTTCCATCTTTCCCACATAAGCCACGAACAACAATTTCTTTTCCATCAAATAAATCTGCCAACTCTTCTTTTGTCCAAGTATGGCCATTCCACTCTTTTTTAATAGATACCATCTCGTTATTCCACATTCCAGAAATTCTGTCTTCACTCATATACTTTGTAACAGCAAAGCCAACGTATTCTTTTCCTTCATATTTTTGTCTTGCTAATTTCCCTTTTACATCATATTTTTTTCCATCTTTTGCTTGTAACCCATAAACAATAACTTCTTCCCCTGCAAAAAGCTTGTTTATTTCCTCTTTAGTCCACTTATGACCGCCCCATGTAGGTTTGATTGCAACAGAAATTCCCTGCCACAAACCGGTAATAACCTCTTGCTTATCAGGAATGGTGATATTCAGTCTTGTAGCGTTTTTTTTGACAGTTTTTATATCGTCTGCTACGATATTTCTCATTTGATGCAATTCTTCTGTTAAATCTAATCGGTTATCAGCAACTTCTCTCATCGTTTGCTGCATTTTTTCAGTCATTTTTATATCTGCAATATGTGTTCCTTCCGTAAGTTTATAACTCAGTCTTCCGTATTCCGTCATGGTTATTTTCCCTTTGGCATCATGGAGCAATGGATAATCTGATTTTCCTGATTGTTGAGTGATCTCTGCATAAATACTTGTACGTGTAGCACCAGTGCCAACATCGCACTTTTCTAATTGTTTCATAAGCCATTTCATAGTTGGACGAACGGGTGGTTTAGGAAATCCTTCGTGTATAAATGGTACAGCATTACTGCCAAGTACCTTTCCGGTTGTTTTATCCTGTTCGTCTTGATCACAAAAATTCTTTTAAATCCTTGTTTATGTGGGATATTGGTAACGCATTGAAAGTTTGGATATTTTTCGAGATGTCCTTTTTCTTGGATATATTCATAATCTTCTGCAAACATAGCTAATGTATTTAAAGCAAGGATTCGGTAAATATCTTCTGCCCCATCACCAAATTGCTGTAAACTATCCATAGAAGACGGAACGTTAGTTCCTGGACGGTTTGCTCCATGTGCGCCTCCTGCTTTTACATGAGTTTTTCTCGGTTGCCGATGGGTTAACAACGAAGAATCCACACCTACTAAAATTGCGATCTTATCAATATCTGGTAGTAATTCCTTAAACTGTTCTGGAGATATATATTTATCTTCTGTTCTTGGATAGGATACAATTTGTTTTTCGTACATTTTCTGATAAGTTCGCAGAACAGTATTCGCTCCAAATTTTTTGATAATGCAGAAGAAAGCCCTGCTAAGTCTAATAAACGCGGCGGAGCGGTATGTTTAATCTGTTTTTCGTCAATAATAACACTTGAGGTAGTATAAATTGCTGGTACATCATTTTTATTTGGATACATTTCCTCTTCCGCATTAATATACACATTCCCATTTTCATCTTTAAAACGATTCTGATAATAAGGAATTTTTTTATATGCGTCTATAGCCTCAAATTGCTTTCCAACGAGATTATTCATAACTGATTTTAAACGTCCCTGCCGAAGTACTGCGTTGCATCCAGAATAATAAGTAGCAATACGGGTATGCTGCATGGATAAAAAATCTAATCGTTCTCTGTATAATCCCTTTTTAAATTCCGGATTATCTTGTAATTTGGGGATTGTTTTCCGATTTAAAAAAGCTTTTTGAATGGATTTTACAGATTCGTCAGCAAAATACATTCTGGAAAGTTTTTTTGCATCAAGATGCGTTCCTAATAGGATTTCACCCGCTAATAAATCACCTTCTCCAGAAGGATCATTATCTGTCGCGATAACAATCTCAGAGCAGTTTTCTAATGTTGTTTTAATGTTTTCGATTGCTTCTTTTGTTTTTGGGAGCGGGGCTTTTTTCCAACAAATATCGTTATCATCCCATGGAAGGTATTGAATGTTCCAGCTCGCATATCGTAATTCTTTTTCTTTCGGCACTTGATATCTTGGATATACCAAACCATATAGATGTCCGTATGAATGGACAATAATAATATCATTTCCTTCAAAATTTCCTTTAAAATTTTGTCCGTTTTTCTTTGCGAACAGTGCTTTTGCAAAGTTTCTTGCTGCGGATGGTTTTTCTGTTAATATTCCTATCATACTAAATCTCCTTTCCGTTTCTATTAGTATGTTAGATTCGAGAACTGCACTGTTTTTCCACACAATAAAAGACCGGCCATATCTGACCGGTCCACCTGTGCTGTTGATAGAGATTATTTTTTTGTTGTAATATTTTTAACTTTTGACCAGGAAGAAAAAACTTTCTTGCCATTTACAGTCTTGTATGCACGAACCTGTACATAATATTTCTTTTTAGAAATGAGTTTCTTCACTGTCTTGGAGGTCTTCTTTGTTGTAACGGTCTTCGATTTTTTCATATTCTTTTTAACAGAATATCTAATCTGATAGCCATTAATGCCAGAAAGTTTTTTTGTCTTTGCTGTAAAAGATTTTTTACCAGCTTTTAAAGTTACAGAAGGAGTTTTAATACGAACAGAATTTACTGTTTTCATATTTCTGACAGATTTACATACACTGCACTGGTCATATGTTTTCTTTGTTGTAGTAACAACATCCTTGCCGGAAACCTTTGTTTCTGTTCTTGGAGCCCATTCATGCTCTGTTTTTTAATGATTTCTTTCTTTGTTGCCCCACAGACAGAGCAAGTATAGGTTTTTTCTCCTGCCTGAGTACAAGTAGCAGCCTTGGTAACTTTTCCAGCATCCCATGTATGTTCGTTAGTTACAGGAATTTTTGTTCCTGTTTTCACAAGTTTGCCGCAATCTTCACAATACTCATCGCCAGTATAACCTTCGTCTTTACAAGTTGCCTTTTTGTCATTTTTCAGTACAATATTTCCATGATTCTCAGCATCGGTGCTTCCAATCTCGATTGTTTTATCTGTACTTATTTCATCACAATTATCACACTGAACATAATGTATTGCAGGAGATGTGCAAGTTGCTTCGTCTTTTACTTTTCCGGAATCTTTGTTTGTAAAGGAATGTCCATTTGGTTTCCCAACTTCCTTTGTATCTTCTGTTACTTCATTACACGTATCACAAAGAAGATAATATTTTGCCGGTGTCGTACAGGTTGCTTCTTTTGCAATCTTGTCTGATACTTTATTGCTTGTTTTATGCCCGGTTGCTGGAATCTCTTCCCCTTTTTTAATTAATGCTCCACACTGATCACATACAGTATCTCCAGTGTACCCCGGTTTTGTACAAGTAGCATTTTTCTGATTAATAACAACTGTATTTAAATGATTAGTAGCTTCACCAACGACTACTGTTTTAGTATCGCTTACTGCATCACAGCGGTCGCACTGCACATAATATGTGTTACTTCCACATGTACCGGTAGCTGCCTGTACATTAGATGGTTTATCGGTAAAGGAATGTCCGAGTGGTTCATCCTCTTCCTTTTCATCTGTTTCATTCGTACTGATTACATCACAATCCGAACATTTCAGATAATACTGGGCTTTTTCTGTGCATGTTGCAGGTGTTGCAATTTGATCAGAAAATTCTGTGAAATTATGCTCTTCGTTTGTTTCTCCTGTATTATATGTCACAGAATTATTTGTAAATGCACTATTTGCAAAATCCGTTGCATACCTTTTCACAACAGGATCTTTTGTACAATCTGCAGTATGGACTGTATCTGTAGAAAATTCTTCTGTTTCTGTAAGCTCTTCACCGCATAACTTGCATGTTGTCTTAGCAGTTACAGTATGACCATCTGGTTCAGAAGGTAATTCTG
>ADJS01019907.1_pt1 | contig 12592 bp, 11 predicted proteins | sample 268128 | NCBI WGS metagenome assembly ADJS01 (sample SAMN00007486, study PRJNA43253) | human gut metagenome | isolation source: feces sample TS28 | reverse complement strand
GGCCAGAAGCCGCTGTTTGTTTAAGAAGAGCTTGTTTTACGGCAGATTTCACGGATTTTCCAATCAGTTCACCAAGTTTGGAATGTCCAGAAGCATCCGTAAGAGTTCTGGTACCACAAAGATTAGAAGCGATTACAATTCCGTCAGTTCCAGAACCTGTTGCGATCTCTTCGGAATAGCAGCTTCCCAGCAATAACTGAGAAACAGCAGCAGCTTTCGATTCTCCACAGAGCATCAGAGCTCTGGACATTGCAGCATCAGTCAAATTCTGATTAATGAACAGAAAAATATTGATTGTTCCAGGAGGCAGCATTTCATAATTTCCGTCCTCTTCGTAGTAAGAAGCAGGATCGCCGGGATGCATACCATTGGAGTCAATTCCACCGGTTACAACAGCAGTTACCGTAAGATCCCGAAAGCATACTTCTTCTATAGCACGTAATTCCGTCCAGGCTGCGGTGCTTAATGCAGTAGTGCAGGAAGGGGAAAGTCCAAGGGCGTGGATATGTGCAGCTAGGTCTTTTTCGTAAGTATCTCCAAGCATTTTACATTCATAAGAACCATTCATACAATTGATATTTACAGCATGAGAAAGGTGCCTTGTAAGGCCTCCGTTTAAAGGACTTGTGCTAAGAACTTTTGCTTTTTGTGAAAAAGTGAAGATGGTATTCCCCAATTTTTGCTCGCAGGTAAAAAATGTATTCATTACGTTTCCTTCTTGTATGTTTTTTATTTATTTTATTAATATCTTTTGATTACGTCAATTGAAAGAGTTATCTTCTATATACTTTCGGGCATCAAAGGTATTGACTGGATGAAAAGGGAGGTTGATAGGATATTTAATGAAAATCAGATATAAAAAATGTATGTACAAAAGGTGAGAAATTGTCGCTATAAAACAATACTTTTATTTTCATAATCTAAAGATATCGAAACTGAGCAGATTAATGTATATGAAAAAATATGAATTAATCTGTTTTTGTGTTATTATATAAAAATATGAATGCCCAATATCTACAAACAGTATAAGTTTTTAGGATGTATTATTATAATTTGCACAAATCTTAGCCCATAAGAGAGTGACGCTCTGCATATCCTCGGCAGAGCGTCCTTGTGCGTTTATGGGATCTTATTTTCATAATATATTCCAATATATGCTTCTTTGAAAATTTTCCTAATGGACGTAGAAAGGGCAGAGAAATAAAAATGGTAAACGTACTTGAAAAAATGATAAAGCAACAAGATACAGTATTCTATTCACGGTATTTTGTTGACGAATACAATATATTGTGTTACCATATAAATGGATTATTTTTTTTGCATGGTTTGCCACGCAGTAAAGTTTTTTGTTCCGGATATGCTGTTCCGGGAGCAACATTTAGGCGAAGGCCTTTTATCAATAGGAAGACATCAAAAATCAAAAGAAGATTTTTGGTGTCTTTTTTTGTTGTCCAAAAACGAAATGTGAGGTGTACAAAAAACAGGAAAGGAGGAAATATAAAATAATCCATAAAAGATGAACAGGAAAATCAAAAAAGGAGGCAGAATATGGGACAGGATATATGCATTCGAAAAGATGAAAAACCATTGGGATATGACTGGGAATGTGGACATGAGGAATTATATGTCAGAGTGAATATGTACTACAACGGATCCCTGTATATCGGATTATGGCAAAAGCAAAAGGAATGTGAGGAAAAGCTGGAATTATTCGGAGATCTTACAATTGGAGTTATGGGATTCCTAAGGCCAGGGCAGGCAATAATCTCGGATTGCGGAGCAAAAGCGAAGGTTGCGTTTGTTGAGAAGTATAAACTCGGAAAAGTTGTAGGTAAGAGGAAAATCAATTATGGCAGCTATTATGTCGTAGAGTTTAATCTTGCACGACTTGCACAGCTCGATCCAGAAGGTACGGAAAGATATCTGCTCGAAAATGGTCTTGATCAAAAAGAATTTAAAGCAGATTAGGGTAAAGAGGTACATTTGAAAACCAGGCAATAAAGGTGGTGCGGCATGAAAGACGACGAATATAAAGGATATTACTGTCTACTGATTGCAATTTGTGTGATTTGAATGCAGCGGAAGCCAGCACAATGTACGAATACGGACCAGATCATCCGCTTTGCCGGAAAATACTGAAAAAGAAAGTTCGGAAACCGTCCATAAGAAAGCTCAAGGAAACAGAACAGGCAGCGGCTATGAAGGCTCTTCTTGATCAGGGATACAGCCAGGATGCAGTATCGGAAGCATTTCAGTGTTTTCCATCTACGGTCAGGCGCAGAGTAAGAAAATTAACAGAAAGGAAGGAAACGAATGACAGATCAGAAATTGATTGCAGGAATATTTAATGATTTTTTAGGACTTTATACGGGTAAAATTCAGACCGGTATCCGTCCTTTAATTGAAAAATATAAAAACCACCCCATGTTGATGGGACTCCTCTCCAATTTGGATGAAGCGGCAAAGATTCAGGCACCGAAAGCCATGAAAGAAATCTATTCTTTCTATAAAGAATATCGTGGCAGGGATCTGGAAGATGCTGACTGGAAGGAACTGACGGAAAAAGCCCGTCAGATCTGTGCAGGATGGGAGGAAAATGAATGGGTTCGCCGTATTGTACTGGAAATGATCAGCCTTTTGGATTCTGATGATGCTGAGAGACGCAGGATTGCATTGGAAGTAGAAAAAGAAATGGAAGCGGCTGAACAGAAAATGAATGCGGCATAAAAAGCAGGCAGGGGCAGGAGATTTTTTCTTCTGCCTCATGTTTTTATTAGGAAAGAAGGGACCGATTATGTTAAATGAGATCATAAAAACTGCAGAAGAATTAAATACAGCAGCATTGCATTACCGCCAGAGTGGGAATATGGATGGTGTGCGGGAACTTGCCAAAGCACATGCAGTTTCCAAAAAACAGACAGAGGAATTTATTCAGGGCAGGCGCTACCGGCTGGTTGATATACCGATTGAGGAAAGAAAGTTTTCGAATGCGTCTGAAAAACTGCGTGCAGAAATGTTTGCCTTAAAGGATGCAGGCTTTGCGGACATCATAGGACAGTATCTTGTAAATCTTGCCAAAACGGATTCTGCTTTAGATGCACAGGTGTTAAAAAAACATAAGATGCTTCAGAGATGTTTGGATTACGTGACGCAAAAAGCCTACAACATTGCACTGGAGGGAGCGAAAAAAAAGGGAGAGAACGGCATTCGGGCCAATACAGGCCTGGCACTCTCCGGCGACCAGGTTTTTCCTTGGGTACTTGAATATTATGCGAAAGATGATGAAAAAGAAATAGCAGAAAAAGAGCAGGAAGAAAAGAAAAAGATTCAAAAGGAATGGGATTCGGTAAATAAGAGAACGAAAACAATACCGAAAAACCCGGGGACAAAGAAAGATTCCGAGGTGCATCCCAAAGAAGCAGCGGAGCAGGAAGAAAAGCATATCAGCAAGAAAAAATCAAAAGATTCCGGGCAGATGTCCTTGTTTGACATGATGCAGCCGAAAGAGAGTTAAAGGAGAAGGATATGATCGCATATAAAGGATTTCAAAAGGATTTGAAATGTCGGGGCTTTCAGTTTCAGGAGTATGGCATAAATGAAACGGAAAAAGCAAACTGTAGACAAAATGGATTTCATTGTGCAGAAAACCCACTGGATTGTCTCTGCTATTATCCGAATTGGAAAAATTCCGTGTATTACATAGTAGATGCATCAGGGGATTTGGATGAAGATGGGGAAGATTCAAAAATCTCCTGCACAAAGATGCGCCTGTTAAAGAAAATTGAATTGAGAAGCCTGTTATTACATGGAGCTGCTTACATGGCGAAATATCCAAACCGGAAATGGAACTCCCATGTTGCAAAAGAAAACGGGACCAGCTGCAACGGATTTTGCATTGTACGTGGAAAAGGCCCCAAAGCCAAAGGACAAAAGGGCGATTTACTGTTACTTTTAAAGGAGCAGCCTGGTAACAGCCAGATACTGGAAATTGGGGTCATCTGTATCGATGGTCAGAAATATCCGGAGGAAACATGGATTGATGTGACTGGAAAGCTGGTGGAGTTATGAGAAAAAAGAGATTGATGGAATTAAAACCATTAAAAGTGATGAACAGACATATCGCCGATGCAAAGAAAACTGAAATATCTTTGAGTCCATTGGAGAAACAAAGGGGTGAACCCGGAAAATATCGGATGTATTGTCGAGCAGCAGTAGAAAAAGGAATTTTAAAAGTGTATCTGTTTGCCGTAACGGATATTGAGGAGAATATAAACTTTCCAAGGTACCGTCTGTTTATCAGCAGAAAAGAGAGACGGTTTATAACCTATGATGAAAAATTAAAAAAATGGAGAAAGGCACTTCTTGAAAGTATCTTATGGGATGTAAGGATTAATCTTGGCAACATCTATGTAAATGACTGTGATACAAAGATCATCCAAAAATATTTAAAGACAATGCAGCCTGCAATCCGGGCACTGGAAGAGTTTCAGGCGAATATCCGTAAAGAACAAAGGATACGTCATGATAAAAAACTTACAGATTCATGGGACCAGACGATGAAAACTATATCTGGACTGCCTAAGAACTGGATCGGATGGGTTTCAAAATATGGAATTACGGAACACTATATCTTCTACAAGTATCAGAAAAATGGTGCTACAGAAGGATACTGTACATATTGCAAAAAACATGTTCCAATCCGCTCACCCAAATATAACCAGAAAGGACAGTGCAATGTGTGTGGACAACCGATTACTTTTCGTTCTGTGGGAAAGTCTGGAAGATTTTGTACAAAGTGGTACAGAGTCTATCTTATCCAGAGGAGACGCAAGACTTCTGGTTTTGTGCTCCGGATCTTTCATGCCAGAACGTGGTATAAAAAGGGCGGCTATACAGATTGCGAAACTACCTGCCATGAAGAGCAGAGAAGAATCTCCTCTGCAAATGGAAAGGAAATTTCAAATTTTGTTTATGGTCTGTTTAAACAGCGGGAAATGCGATGGATTTCATATGGGGAACCTTGGTATTATACTTGCTGCGGTATTCAGTATAAAGGGATGGTCTATCCTTACACCCTGTCAGATCTGTCCAGGCATGAATTAAAAGAAACAGGTCTGCGTGAGTACGCCCTTGGTCATAAAAAGATAGATCCTGGAAAATATCTTTACCTGTGGAAGACGTATCCGGTACTGGAACAGATTGTAAAGACAGGGCTTTTCCAGTTAGTTGAGGATGTACTGGACCACAGGGCAACAGATGCAATAAAAAGAAAAGGCAGAAAACCAACAGAATTCCTGTCCGTGAATAAGAAAGAGTTTCGAAGGCTCCGAGATATGAATGGCGGGGTAAAAGAACTTAAATGGCTGCAACTTGAAAAGAGTACAGGAAAAACAATCGGGGATGAAGAAATATGCTGGATGGTAAAAGAAGGATTTGAACCAAACGACCTGAAGTTTGTTCTGGACCAGATGAGCATCTGCCAGATTCGACATTATCTTGTGAAACAATCAGAAAAATCCGGGGATGATATCAGCCATGTGCTGCAGGTGTGGAACGATTATCTTTCTATGGCAAAAAGACTGGGAATGGATATACATGATTCAATTATTTACCGTACCAGAGATCTTCAACTGCGCCATAAAGAGGCGGTTTTGAAGATAGAAGAAATGAAACGCGGAATCCGACGCAGAGAGCTGGAAGAAAAGTATGTCGGATTTCAGAAACATCTCATTGATTTGAAAGAAAAATATGAGTTCAGTGACGGTGAATATCAGGTCATTGCACCAAAGAGTATCGATGACATCCTATATGAAGGTGATACGCTTCATCACTGTGTAAATAAGACGGATACTTATTTTGACCGGATCGTTTCAAAGGAAAGCTATATCCTGTTTTTGCGGGAAAAAGAGAATCCGAAAGTACCGTTTTATACACTGGAAGTTGAACCAGATGGAACCATCCGGCAAAAACGTGCGGAATTTAACCGTCAAAATAAGGACATTGATAAGGTGACTTCTTTTTTAACATTGTGGCAGAAGGAAATTCAGAAACGATTAACCAAAAAAGATCGTAAGAGCACAGAAGAAAGCAGGAAGCTCAGACAGCAGAACTATCAGGAGATACGTGATAAGCATGTAGTTGTCCATGGCGGAACATTTGCTGGGGAACTTCTGGCTGATCTTTTAGAGAAAGACTTAATGGACCTACCAGTGGAATCGGCAGAAAACGAAGAAAGCCCTACTGAAATAGCGGCGTAAATAAAAGGATAAAGTGGATGCGGCAGGGAGTTCCCCTGCTGCATTTGAGCAGAAAAGATAAAATGACATTATATGCAGCAGAAAATGAAGGAGAGGACGGAAATGAATAAAAAGGAATTACGTAACATGAAATTGCTGGAAGCTACGGATGAACTGATAAAACTTGCAAAAGAAGATGTGCCAGTAAGAGATAAAGGATACTATACGGAGCAGCTGATTTATCAGAGGGGGCTATATTTACGTGCAGAAGTAGAAAACAATATTTTAAAAGTAGCATTTTATCTGGCAGAATATCTTTCCATGGACTGTCGGAAACCTGTATATACATTATATATTGATAAAAAGAACGATGTTTTTAAAGGGTATGATTACCGGACAAAGAAATGGTCAGAAAGTATGCTGGATAAGACCATTTTCTCAAAAATGGTTATATCAGGAAAATTCTTATATGAAAGAGGCGGAATACAACGTTTGATCCAAAAAGTATCTTGAAAGTGAATATGACGATGCTTTTTATGCACTGTATGTATATCAACGTGAGCAGAGACACCGGAGGCTGGGAATGAAATATGAAAAAATTCTGACAAACTGGGATCAGTGTATGGATAGACTCCCAGAAGTTCCGAAAGACTGGCTGAGATGGCAGAAAAAGTTGGGCTTACCCAGAATTTTATCTTTTATCATTACAGCCGCAGGAAAGACCAGACAGGATATTGTAGTTGGTGTGAAAGCGAAGTTCCAATCAGCCATCCTCACCATAATGCAGTGGGGCATTGCCCGAAATGCAGACACCAGATTCAATATAAAGCATTAGGCAGGGCCAAAAGCATAAAAACAAAAAAAGAGACGGCATATCTGCTTCAGACCTGTGGAAAGAATGTGTTTGTTTTGAGAGAATTCCAGCTTCAGATGCTCATAGTAAGCAGTTCATACAAAAAACCAGTGTATTCTTTCTTTGAACGCCGTAGAATCCTGTATGATGAAAAGTTGAATACGGAAGAATATTATTTCGGCCGTCATCATTGGACAAAAGAAAACCGCTGGATCCAGGGAAAATTACAAGTTCCACTGTATCCGGGTTACGGCGGCTATATGACATATGAAAAATATAATATGGGAAATATTTATGGAAAATCACTGTATGGCATTAAAAACAGGACATTCCGAAAGACAGGATTCCACGAATATGCAAAAGTCAAAAGGTTTTTAGATCCGGTAAGTTTTTTTGAAATGGTTAAAGAAAGACCTTATCTGGAACGGCTCATTAAAGCAGGACTTTATCATCTCGCAGAAGACATTATGGATAATAAAGCACAGATTTATTGTAGAGATTCCGGAAACCTTGGAAAAGCACTGGGAATTGACAGGTTCCGCTTGAAAAGGTTACGTACAAACAATGGGGGAGAGATTTTTCTTCAATGGCTGTTGCTTGAAAAAATCCAAAACAAGTTGATCTGTGACGATGTGATTTCATGGATGTGCCTGGAAAAACTTAAACCAGCGGATCTTATGTTCATTATGGATCGTATGGCTCCTTTACAGATTAAAAATTATCTGGAAAAGCAGGCAGCAGAAAGTGGGGAATCCGTGAAAAACCTGATCAAAACATGGAAGGATTATCTCAATATGGCAATTCGGGTCGGAGTGAATGTGCAGGATTCTGTTATCTACCGTGCACGAAAGCTCATGCAGAGACATAATGAAATGATAAAAGAGATAGAAGCAAAAGATTTGATTTTAAGAGCCGGAGAGCTGGAAAAGAAATATCCAGGTCTGAATCGTATATGCAGGGATTTGAAAAAATATGAATATGCGGACAAAGAGTATCAGATCGTTGTGCCGGAAAAAGTGGATGACATTTTGTATGAAGCAAAACTGATGCATCACTGCGTAAATAATACAGAAACCTATTATGAACGAATGAGCCAGCAGGAATCCTATATCCTGTTTTTGAGAAAGGCAGAACAACCAACGGAGGCGTACTATACGCTTGAAGTGGAACCGGATGGGACCATAAGGCAGACACGTACTTTTTATAACCAGCAGAATGAAGATATTGAGCTTGCAAGGGATTTTCTTATAAAATGGCAGAAACAATTAAAAAAGAAACTGGCAAAAGAAGATTATAAACTGGCTGTAAAAAGTCAGAGTCTCAGGAAAAAAGAGATTGACGAGCTCCGCAACAAAGGCGTTCGTGTAAACGGTATTGGGTATTGCAACAAATTGCTTGCTGAAATTCTGGAGGAAGATTTAATGGAGGCTGGGAATCGAGAACTGGAAGAACAGGCCGCATAATAGCAGATTGATATATCACAAAAGTAACTTTAACAATAAAATGAAATTCCTGTGAAAATTTGGGGATATTTACAGAAACAGCTCTGAAATTCTCTTTTATTTAAGTATAAGGGATTTTATGGAATTCCTTAAATATACTCGAAACGGAGGATGAGGTTTGGAGGAAAAATTAAAGTTGCTTTGGCTGATATTGATCTTTGTTGATTTTGGGCTCATGTTTGTTTCATTTCCAATCTTGATTTATGTGATTTTTTGTATGACATGAATACAAAAAGCCTTCTGTAAGTGCCCTTTTCCGGTGAAAAGACCGGAGGGGCATTTGCATGTATGCAACAGTTTATGCATGTATTCGCAGGAATACGAGTAAAATACTACCCAGCTGCTACTGTTTAAAGCCTGTAGTGAAATTGACATTAAGTATCTGGAATGATACGATAAAATTGAACATTTTGCAAGGCAGATTGCACAAATTTTATTCTGATACGAGGTCAGAATTTTATACTTTATACCGCGTCTGCGGATCAACCGATAAAGACACAAAAAGAGTAAAATGGACTCTTGGAGTGTCTTTTTTTGTTTGGCAAAATGTTTTGACATGTATCAGATCCAATCACGATAAAAGGAGGAAAGAAGTTTTTATGCCACGTAAAATCAGATCAAATTACATGGAGAAATTCAAATTTGTGTACAATGGCAGAACTTTTGAAAGTAAGCATAAATGCTGTAATTTTTATGGAATATGTTACCGTAGTGTAATGGCGTATCAGAATCAATATAAATGTAGAACTGAAGAAGCGATTACACATTTTATTGAATTGAAAAAAAGTAAAGAGATCATATTCCGAAATCGAAAATGGGCCAGCATTAAGACCTGCTGCGAATTTTATGATTTAAACGAAGATTCTGTCAAGACCGATATGTGGAATCGAAAATGCACACCACAGGAAGCGATTGAACGGGCAATAGAATGGAAAAAGGCACATGAAATCACATATCATGGTGTGAAATACCCATCACTGCCTCAATGTTGTGAAGACCTGGAGATAAATCCTATATCAGTACGTTTGTATATGGAAAAAAATGGGGTTTCTTCTACACGTGCGATTACACATTATATCAAATCTAAAGAGAAAAGAGCCTTTGAATTCCGTGGAAAAGAATACAAAAATTTTACGGAATGTTGTCTTGCGTATGGATTAAAGCCAAAGTCAGTAAGTTCAGCAGTATTTAAAGCGAAACGTCCTCACGCGGATGTTATGGAAGAAATTATCTCTCATATGGAAGGCTGTGTGCCAAAAGAAGTAACGAAAAAAGAAGAAATTCCTGAAAATCAGGTGATGTCTAAAGAAAGGCATCGTGCGAAAGAGGCTTTTTTTTATGAGGGAAATAAATATATCTCACTTGGACAATGTTGTGAATTCTATGGAATTAATGAATCTAGTGTACGCAGTAGAACTTGGCGAAAAAAGTGTACATGGGAAGAAGCTGTGAAATATTATATTCAAAAAAAGGAAACAGAAACACCGAAAATGCAATTCTTTTATAAAGGGAAAAGGTATAAAAGTGTTTCAGCATGTTGTGCTGAATACGGCGTTAATGCTTCCAGTGTGCGTAACCGTGCCAAAACAACAGAATGCAGCATTGAAGAATCTTTGGATCATTTCATAAAGAAAGCCAGAATGGAAACACAGCCGTCGGTATTTATTTTTAGAGACAAAACCTATAGGTCTTTGGAAGAATGCTGTCTGGAATATGGAGTCAACGCTGACAGTGTATCTTCAAGAAAATATAGATTGAATTGTACTATGGAAGAATCATTGGAGCATTTTATTGAAAATAAAGATATGATTGCCGAAAGAATACAAAAATTTACATTTAAAGGAATAGAATATCGAAGTCTCCGGGCATGTTGTCAAAAATATGGTATTGATGATATATGTGTGAGACAAAGAGCACGAGATAAGAATTGTTCTCTTGAAGAATCGTTTACACATTTTATGACGAGAAAAAGGAAAAAAATGTTAAGTAACCCGGAATTTGAATATCATGGAACTGTTTATCCATCGCTTAAAGTATGCTGTGAGGAATTAGGAATAAATAAAAGCAGTGTAATAAGTCGAAGCCATAGGGCCGGATGCAGTTTACAGGAAGCAGTGGAGTATTATGTCAGCCAACAGGAACGTAGAACATTGGATTAATCTATAAGGCCAGCAGGCAGCCTTTTTTAGAATTTATATAATAGTAGAGAGGAGGAACGGTCAATATCATCTGCCTGCAGATATTGACCGGTTATATATGTTGCGAAAAAAAACACAGCCGGAAGCAAACAACGATAAAATTCTTATATCCGTTAAAGAAGCCTGTGAGCTTACAGGACTTTCTGAGAAAACAATGAGATCATTGATGAATGAAAACTGTTTCATGGTACGGATTGGGCGCAGAACACTGATTGATAAGAAAAAATTTCAAAAATGGATAGATCGGCAGTCTTGAAAGCTTTTTTTGTTGTGCTAAAATATATATCCAGTGCCATGCATTATCATCAGAAAGGATGGTGGTGTTATGGGCAAAAACTTAAAGGGTAAAGAATTAGGAAAAGGATTATATCAAAGAAAAGATGGACGATATGAGGCCAGAATTTTCGTTCGCGGTACAGGAAAAACGTTTTCAATTTATGGTACAAATTTACAACATCTAAAAAAAGAAAGAAATGCCTACCTTGCTAATGTTTCCCCCGGAATTGCAGGATATGATCCTAGAATTTCTGTTTCAAAGTGGTATGAAAAATGGATGCTTATTTATGTGGTGCATTCTGTTAAAGCAACCACTTTAAGTAACTATGTAAATGGTTTTGAGCGAGTAAGAGAATATATTGGTTACATGAGGTTAATAGAGGTCCGTCCAACACATATTCTTGACATGATAAAGGGACTCGAAGAAGAAGGATATGCACGTACAACGGTAATACAATCATTAAGTGTAGTCCGTCAGCTTTTCAAAAAGGCATATGGTGGAAAAATGATACCCATAGATCCCGTAGCCGATATTAAACTGCCTAAAGAAGAACCGGGTGAAATACCTGATGAGAAGATAATGCAGGAACAAGAAGATGAAAAATGTCTTAGTATATATGACACTCATCGTTTCCTTGAGAGCTGCAAGAATACCCGGTATTATGAACTCTTTTTTATTCTTCTTCATACAGGATTACGTATAGGGGAAGCACTTGCCCTAGAATGGTGTGATCTTGACTTTAAGCATGAAAAGCTTCGTGTATATAAAACCTTAAACAGAGTTACAAAATATTATGATTTGAAAGGAAATGAACTTCCTGAAAGGTATTCTACTATTCAGATTACAACACCAAAGAAAAGTGCCAGCAATAGAAAGGTTCCATTAACGGATGCAGTGATTGCTGCTTTTATGAGCTGGAAGGAAAAACAGGATCGTGATAAAGAAAAACTGGGGAAAAACTGGGGAAAACCAAATATACTTTTAAAAAAATATCCCGGTCTGATTTTTACAACATCTTCAGGAAGAAGTTATCTTCCATCATCAGCTCAAACAGAATGCAGGCGGATTGTTGGGATTGTTAATAAACATGAAATTGCTCTGGCAGAAAAAGAGAACAGAGACCCGAATTTAATGGATGTTCATCCTCATATTTTCCGTCATACTTTTGTAACAAGATGCATTCAATCGGGAATGGATGCCGCTACAGTAAAGAAAATAGCTGGACACTCTGATGAAAAAATGACTAATTATTATACACACATTGAAGAAGAACATATAGATGACGAATACGAACTGTATATTCAAAAATACGGAACAGAAACCTGATTTTGCAAATGGAGATAAAATTTTAAAGAGAGGTTTAAATACTTGAGTATAGACAAAAACACTAACGAGGGAAAAAACTATCGTAATAATGTGGTCAAATCAACATCTGGGACTTCTAAAAGCCGCATAAATACTGGGTTTCCGGAGGATATTAGTGTATTATCACCGATGATGCAGGAATACTGCAAGACCAAGGAAAC
>ADJS01017558.1_pt1 | contig 12743 bp, 9 predicted proteins | sample 268128 | NCBI WGS metagenome assembly ADJS01 (sample SAMN00007486, study PRJNA43253) | human gut metagenome | isolation source: feces sample TS28 | reverse complement strand
GGCCGCACCTTCCGTAAATTTTCGCCTTGATCCCGTTGTACCACTCGGAATATTTTTCGTCCTCTGCAAGCTTTGTCCGAAGCGGTGCCAGTGTCAGAAGCATCAGCAGCTTATAACGCAGCGCCTTGTCGCGTCCGAGATAGCGTTTCGTGATTTCGGCATGCTCTTTTTCGGAAATCCGACGGTTCTCCCTTGTCTCGGAAAAGCCCCCGCCCTCGTAATCCGCAACAATCATCTCCACATAAACTGCTTCCGCTTTCCGATCATAAATACAGTACAGAAAATGCTCATAATCTGCGCGGACACGGTATTTTACGTCATAACCACGCTCTGCAAACAGACGGACGTCGTAAAAGCAAACCTGATGACAGGGCACATTTCTGTAACAGGTAAAATCATTGACCTCCGGTGCAGAATAGATCACGCTGCCCCACGCCTCATGATATTGATTTCCATAAAAAATCCGCTCTTTTTCCTTATGTCCCAGGCCTTCCCCGTCGGCTCCCCTGCCGCGCTTGCGCTCAATCACAGCTGCAAGCCGTTCCAGCACCATATCGTCGTGTAAAAGATCTCCGCAATTTAAAAACTGGACAAACTGACCGGTCACATAGGACATCGCCTGATTCATCGCGTCATAAATCCCACTGTCCGGTCTTGTATAAACCCGGATTCTGCTATCCGCCGGAAGTTGTTCCAGGGAGCCGTCCGTCGAACCGCCGTCCTTTACCACAATTTCATAATTTCCGTATTTCTGGTTCAATACGCTCTGCACCGTCTTCAACAGCTTTTCGCCGGGGTTTAAGCATACTACCACAATGCTAAAAGAAATCTGCGCCATTGATCCACTCCTTATCCGTAAAAATCCAGGTCTTATAGGGAAGCACGCGCATCCCGCTTCCGGATGCCGTTTTTAAAAACCACAAAAAATACCCCAGACATACGATCCCCACAAGTACTGTTAAAATATTTTTCCGCTTCCGGTTCTCCACGCAGCCAAGCAGTCCCGGAATGAGCAGCAGCTGCGGCGTAATCATATAATAGGACATTCTCGATACCAGTGGCAAAAACGATCCGCAGGTATAAAACAGCAGTCCGAAAAAATTTAATTTCAGGCAGAAACAGTTCTGCTCCTTTTCCATTCCACACCTACCAACCACTGCCGCCAGCATAAAAACGAGCACGCACCGGAGGATTCCGGACGCATTCGCTTTCAGACCGATATCCTGTGACAGATATACGGTGTCCCTGTATGTAGGATACCACGTCAGCGCCAGATTTAAAAGCGGACGCTGGAAAACAAAACCGATCCCTCCGATCACAGTCAGCGCCGGCGCGATCCATTTTTTCCACGGAAGCACAGCCAACAAATACAACGGAAGCACCATCAGAACAGATTTATGAAACAGCGCCGCAATGCCAATCCAGATCACGAAACAGCCATACTGCCTGCGCAGTACAAACCGGATTCCATACAGCGCTGCGGCAAGTGCCAGATAATAACGCACCGTCGTAAATGTCCGAAAATATACGCCCAGCAGCATGAACATCGCGAAGCTCTGCCAGAAGCATTCACTCTGCTCATACAACGCCTTTAAAAACAAAAAAGCTGTAACCGCACCGAACACCGCGAATACCAGCAGATAATTTTCATACCCGGAAATCGTATAAATCAGCCATACCACGAAATTGAATCCGGCTTCCGTCACCACATACGCCTGATCGGTTCCCGCCCAGATTTCGTGGAAATTTTCGACATATTTGCCGTAATCGTTACCGACCTCCAGACGCAGCGCACTCACGCCCGCCAGAATCAGGAAAATAGCAGCGAGACACACGATGTCGAAGGCGCGGCGTCGGGAAACGCCCGCCGGAAACAAGCCGCCGCCGGATGATGGGATGCCGCGGGCGCGCCTGCCATTCCCGGATGCCGCACTCTCGGCGGCTTGTCCAGCGCACCGCACTACACCGCCTGCCTCCTGCCCCGAGCGCGTCCAGACCGCGTCCATCAGCCCCGCGAGCGCAATCGTAACCGCTGTAATCAGAAAATAAAATACCATTTACAGCCCTCCCTTTGCGTCGCGGATTCCGGACAGAAGCGCTTTTTTCGCCTCATCAAAGGTCAGCCCCTCCGGGCAGCTCTCAGAATTCATATTGGATTTATTTTTCAGCAGAAACCGAAATCCCATCACCGCCGCCAGCTTTCCGTACAGCACATGATACAAAACGCCCCTGTCGTGAAAAAATTTGCGGTCAAAGCCGAAAAACCATGTTGACGGTCTGGGCTGTTCTTCTCCGATTTCGACCGGAATACTGTAGACTTTCAGCCCGGCTTTCAGGCAGTCGTGGATAAACAAGCTGTCCTCTCCATTTGCATATTTCGCGCCGCCTCCGAACAACAACGAATAGGTCAGATTCTTTTCGTGCATCTTCGCCGTGCGCAGCGCAAAGCTGTATGCCGGATAACGACCGCAGTTATACCACCTCACCCGCTTATAAAACGAATTCCAGTAGGTAAAGCGGCTCTCCTGCACGCGCACATTGAATAACAGCATGTCCGCCTCCGGATGCTGCTCAAACCCTTCGATAATCCGCTCAGCTGCACCGTCGTCATAAACGATATCTTCATCAGAAAAGAGGCACAGGTCGGCGTCCGCACGCAGAAGCGCGTTGTTGCGCGACAGCCCGACACCCCGCTCCGCCAGATGATAGCAGCGGATCCGATGACCGTCCTGCGTCCATTCCTCGTAACGGTTTTCGTTACACTGATTGATGAGAATTGCATCCGCCTGCAGATTCATTTTCTCTGCCAGCGACTTGACCTCCTGATTCAGGGAGGAAACCAGAATCTGCAGTTTCATGAGCCGTCTCCTTTGTTTCTTGTAATCGTGCGCCAGTTCACCCGCGCCATTCGCAATACAATAGAATGCACGCTCCGCGGACATTCTATTGTCATGAATCGCATCTTCGATGCTTTCCGCTGCTTCGCAGCTCCTTTTTGCTCATAAAATGGGCGCTCCCTTCGTAGCAGTCTGTAGGCAAATTCTCATGCGAGCATGGAATCTGCCTACAGGCTGCCACGAGTGAACTGGCAGCCTACACTCTGTAGTACGCGTGCAAAAACCGTGCGTCCGCGTCCGTGAGGATCACGCCCACAACCGCGATCTCCCGCTGAGCAAGCAAATCAAGGGCAAGTCCGAGTTTTTTAATACAGGGTGTGTTCCAGCGAACCAAAAGGATAAGCGGAATCTTTTCTTCTTCCCCAAGTCCCATCGTCCCGGAAAGCACCGTGTCCAGCGAAATTTCCTGAAAAGCACTCTGAGACGCTTTGGCTCTCAGCTGCGCATCCAGAAGCGCACCGAACTGTTCATCGGTCTTTGCCGTGCGGTAGCCCAGAACCGGGATTGCGCAGCGTTTTTCCACGTCTGAGCTGAGCAAAACAGAATCGTCCAGAACATACCAGATTGCCACGCCCAGGATTCCGACAAGCAGTCCGAGCACCAGACCGAGCGCCGCCGCGTTTTTCACTTTATTTTCCGGAAGCACCGCCTGTGCCGAAACGGTTTTCCATACTTCAATTGCCGTCAGACCGCGTCCCTGCATCGTCTGTCCAAATGCCGTCATCGCGCAGTTATAGGCCGCTGCAATCCGGTCGGACAGTGCTGCGTCCCCTGTCGTAAAGTACGCCGTCAGAAATTCCGGGTCAGACGCAATTTCCGTGCTGATCGAAGCCTCTATCACGGACCGTTCCACATCCGGCAGCTGCAAAAGCACCGTATCCATCACGCGGTCGGAGCGCATCATATCCCCCCAGGTATAGGCGTTATATTCGTTGATAAATTCTTTTAAAACCTCGTCGTCCTCGTCGATATCATAGACGATCGAATATAAAACCTCCGACCGATACTGCTTCGGCCCCATCGTCAGCTGCCGCGCACCAAGATAAATCCCCGCAGCAAAAACAGCGCCAGCCAAAGCTGCCGCCAGACAGATCCATATTTTATGAATACAACAGAGGGCAAAGCGTTTTTCGTCCATGCCCTCTTTCCAAAATGCTTCATCTCTTTTCAGAGGCATTATTTTTCTTCCTCCTGCACCTGTTTTTTCATGGCGGTCACCTGCTTCTCGTCCACACCCTCCGTGCTGTCGGGCGTAAACAGGATTTTCAATGTCAGAAGCATCAGCTTCAAATCCAGCCATACGGAATAATTCTCGATATAAAACAGATCCAGCTTCAGCTTGTCATACGGCGTTGTATTGTACTTTCCGTATACCTGCGCATATCCCGCAAGCCCGGCCTTCACTCTGGTACGGTATGCGAACTCCGGCATTTCTTCTATATATTCGCGGATGATCTGCGGCCGCTCCGGTCTGGGACCGATAAAGGACATCTCGCCCTTTAAAATGTTGAACAGCTGCGGCAGCTCGTCGATACGAACCGCACGGATAAATTTGCCCACCGGCGTAATCCGGGAATCGTTTTTGGCGGCAAGCCGCGCTACACCGTCCTTTTCTGCATCCACGCGCATGCTGCGGAATTTCAGAATATAAAATTCCTTCGCATCCTTCGTGCAGCGGACCTGCTTGTACAGCACAGGACCTTTATCATACAGCTTGATCACCACCGCCGTAATCAGCATGATCGGCGATGTCACAACAATCAGGATCAGCGAACATACTACATCGATAAACCGTTTTGCAATTCTCTGTTCTACGCTCAGCGCATATTCCCTCGTCAGCAGAATCGGCGTATCAAACAAGTGCAGCTGCTCGCTTCCCTTTACCAGCACATCCGGAATCTTCGGCATCATATAAACGCGGATCGAATGGCTGTAGCAATATTTGAGCAGCACGTTTCTGTCCATCGTATGAATATCCCAGAGAACGACCGCGTCATACTTTCCGACCTCGCGGATCACCGCATCGTACCCCTCTTTGATGTTCATGCACTTTGCAACATGATATTTATCCTTCCGTCCTGCAAATTTCCCAAGGATATCCTCTACCGGGCGCTCACCGTGCACCAAAAGCAGCTCCCGCGGAGGAAACGCGCGACGGTAAATCAGATTGCACAGCCAGCCCCACAGCCCTGCAAACACCAGCTGATACAGCATCATCGACACCATATGCCCCCCGCCGATGATAAACCAGCCATACATCAGGGACAGCTGCGCATAGCTGATTACATTGACGCACAGAAGGGAAAACAGCTGAGACAGGAAAATATCCAGCGGTTTCAGATAGCCGATTTTAAGTGCTCCATAAGTATTGGAAAAGAAAAAGAGCAATATGAAATACAGAGCAACAATCAGCAAATGACCGTTTACATTAAAACGGTTATGTGTTTTCCATGCAATATGATGATAATAATAGGCGAACCAGTCGTGCGCATAAAAAGCAGTCAGTACGCACAGTCCAATCAGCCCAAGCGCCAGAATAATCAGCCGCTTGACAGAATCGTTTTTCTTCATCTTCCGTTCTCCCGCTATATTCTTCTCCACACAGCGCGCACCGCCCACATACAAAAACATGCTGCGCTTGCGATCACCGACATTTTTTCCTGTTTCCGGTAAAGTCCCCAGATTCTTGTAATCGCCCGGAGCTTGTTCGAGGAAAGGGATTTTTCCGGTCTTCTGTAGATCACCAAATTTTCCTTTAACCCGTAAGCGACGTGTCCGTTTCTTAAAATCTGCCACCACATCGCCGTGTCCTCGCTCGGCACGTCCGGCATCTGTAAAAGCGCCTTGTCAATTTTTTCCCGATCAAACAGCACCGTGCTCGTAAAAATGACCGTCCGGCTGAGCGCTTTCTGATAAGTCAGCTGATCGGGAACCCGCACAATTTTGCCGGTTCCGACCGCATGCTCGTCTCCAAATTCATACGAGCAAAATACAAAGGCTGCGTCTTTTTCCCGCAAAAAAGCCATTTCTCGTTCCAGCTTGTCCACCCGCCAGATATCGTCCGCATCCATAAATGCGAGATAACGTCCATTTGCATGTGCTGTCCCGAAATTTCTTGCATTTGCTGCGCCCTTTACCCCGTCCGTCTGGGAAAGAAGCCGAATTCGCACGTCTTTTCTGCAGATTTCTGACACAAGACCTGCGCTCCCGTCCGTAGAATGATCGTCTACCACCAGCAGCTCCCAGTCCGTCCATGTCTGGCGGCGAACCGATTCCAGCGCTTCCTCCAGATACGCCTGGGCGTTAAAAACCGGCATCACAATGCTGATCAGGTTCTCATAATTCATTACAGTTCTTCCTTTACCAGATAAATCGGACGCTTTTTCACTTCCAGATAGGTCTTGGACAGATACTGTCCCACGATTCCCAGGCAGAAAAGCTGCACGCCGGAAACCAACAGAATAATACATACCATCGACGGCCAACCGGGCGTCGGATCATGGTAAATCAGGTTTTTGATAATCAGGGCAATGATCGCCACAAATGCTATAATGCAGAACACAACGCCCATGATAGACGAAATTGCCAGCGGCACTGTTGAAAATGCGGTAATTCCATCCAGCGAATACAAAAACAGCTTCCAGAAGCTCCATTTTGTCTCGCCGTGGGTGCGTTCCACGTTTTCATACTCCAGCCACTTCGTCTCATAGCCGACCCAGCCGAAAATTCCTTTCGTAAAACGGTTATATTCGCACATCGAAAGAATCGAATCCACAACCTGTCTCGTCATCAGGCGATAGTCGCGTGCGCCGTCCACGATCTCCGTTTTGGAAATTTTATTCATGATGCGGTAAAACATCCTTGCAAAAAACGACCGGATCGGAGGTTCGCCTTTTCGGGTCACACGTCTTGTCGCCACACTGTCGTAGCCCTGCTTAATGTAGGAAAACATCTCCGGTAAAAGGGACGGAGGATCCTGCAGATCAGCGTCCATCATCACGACATAGTCCCCCTTTGCTTTCTGGAAGCCCGCATAAATTCCTGCTTCCTTGCCAAAGTTGCGGGAAAAGGACACCAAATGCACCCGTTCATCCTTTTCGTGAAGCTTCCGAACCTCCGCTGCGGTATTGTCCTTGGAACCATCATCAATATAAATAATTTCCAGCTCCAGTTTTTCCTGCTCCAAAAAAGCGGAATTTTTCATCATTTCCTCATAAAAAATCGGAACGTTTTCCTCTTCATTATAGCAAGGTACGATTACGCTCAGTAACATGTTTCTCTCCTGTAGTTGCGTCCATTCTTATCTTGTCCGCAATTCTCGCTATGTATTCGCTGTTTGTCGGCCTCGGCGCGCCCGTCTCCCGGCTGAACCCGAACAGATCCTCAAACACCTCCGGATTGCCCCGTTCCCAGGACACCTCCACCGCGTTTCGGATCGCGCGTTCCACCCGCTGAAGCGTTGTTTTGTAACGCCTTGCGATCACCGGATATAACAGCTTCGTCACGCTGCCAACCAGTTCCATATCCGAGACAGCCAGCAAAACCGCCTCCCTCAGATAATAATATCCCCTCAAATGCGCCGGAATTCCAAGTTCCAGCATAAACGCCGATATCTCCCGCTCCGTTTCGAGTGTTTCTTTCCATTCTGCAGCCATTTCTGATTCCTCCTCTGAGTCTTTTTTCTGCACCAACAGTGTGACCGCACTGTGAACATTCTGCCGCTGCTTTCTACTTTATTCTAACACTCAGATTTTGGAAACCAAACGGAAAACGGTCGTGATATTTCGCGTTTTTTCGCCGTTTAAAGCCGTTCCGTCCTGCCTTCTTTTTCCAGCGTCTCAACGACTTCCTTGACGCGCTGTGCCTGATTGACAGGGCAGACCAGAATCGAATCCCTGCCCTCTACGATGACCAGGTTTTCAACGCCGACTGCGGCGATCAGCTTTTTACCGCCGTATACAACGCAGTTTTTCGCATCCAGAAGCAGCGTATCGCCGGAGCTGATGTTACCGCCAGCATCCCGGGTGCGCACTGCATCCAGCGTATCCCAGCTGCCAACGTCGTTCCAGCCGAAATCTCCTTCCAGCATCAGAACACCCTTTGCGCGCTCCATAATGCCGTAATCCACGGAAATCTTCGGGATGGTCGGATAAACCTCATGCAGAACCTCCTGCTCTTTTTCTGTGCCGAGCGCTGCCCCGATCTGTTTCAGACAGGCGTACACATCCGGCAGAAGTTCTTCGAAATAGTGAAGAATCGTGGAGGCTTTCCAGACAAACATGCCGCTGTTCCACGCATAACTGCCGGATGCCAGATAGCTTTTCGCCGTTTCCAAATCCGGTTTTTCCACAAATTCTTCTACCTTGCGCCATACTTTTCCAGCCGCTTCCACGCTGCGGATATAACCATAGCCGGTCGAGGGAAACGTCGGATGAATCCCGATCGTCACAAGTGCGTCCGTCTCTTCCACTGCACGAACCGCTTCCTTCATCACGCGGGTGTATTCCGCCTCATCGCGAATATAAGCGTCCGCCGCAAAAATGCACATCACGCCGTCACCGTATTTATGCAGAATTTCCATCGCCGCATAACCGATACACGCTGCTGTATTACGCGCCGCAGGCTCTGCCAGAATATGATCTGCCGCAATTCTGCCTGCTGTGCGCTCCTTCATCATCTTTGCCTGTGTCTCATTGGTCACAATAAAAATGTCCTTCTGATCCATCAGGTCATGCTGTCTGTCGATCGTCTCATTAACCAGAATATCTTTGCCGGACAGGTTTAAAAACTGTTTCGGCTCTGCCTTTGTACTCAGCGGCCAGAAACGGGTTCCGCCCCCGCCTGCCATAATTACGCCATAGGTTTTCATGTTGTATTTCCTTTCTGAAATGCTGCGCTTCCGTCAGCCCATTCCATGCATTTTTACAAATCCTTTTCGGCTTTTTCCGGATCGCTTCTATTTTGCCGGATCATTTCGGCTTTTTCCGGAAGCCGTCCCGAATCGAGTTGCCCCGCAGCTCGATATCCTGTACGATTGGGGATGACGGGAATTTGTTATACCCGATCTGCCCTCTGTCCGTCGGCACATAGATCGTCACACCATCCACCTCGTACATCTCTGCAGATCCATCTACATAATCCTGCTGCCACAGATAATACGGCTCATATGCCAGCTCCCGAACCATCTGTATCAGATTATACCCCTTATAGGTAAAAAATGCTACCAGCAATCCCACAAATGCCCAATATCCGGCATTTTTCAACCATTTACGCCCATTGTGTCCCTGTTCTGAACCAGCCAGCTTTTCCGCCGCCATACAATACAGGCTTCCAAACACCGTCAGCGGCAAAAACAACACATAAAAATATCCGTACCGCACCAGCGGCGCCCCGAGCTGCCAGAAGAAAAAACCGACCACTGCACACAGCTGAAGCAGGGAAAGACACAAGGGCGTAAGATGTGCGACTCGGCGGGCGGGCAAGGGTGCGCCGATTTCTCGTTCAGACACAGCACTACCCGCACGGAACGCAACCGCCGCCCGGTCTGCTCTGAACGCGCGCGTACCATTCTCCGCGGACGCAGCGCTGCCCGCATGGGACGCAACCGCCGCCCGGCCTGCTCTGACTGCGCGCACAGCTCCGAGCACCGCCAGCACTGCACTCACCGGGATCGCTGCCCAGCCTGCCAGCACCAGAAGCTTATCGAATCCAGCCTGCGCTGCAAACCAGTTCGGCAGCCACTGCTTCAACGGCTGATCCAGCTGATAAACATTGTAAATCTCCCGCGCATACGCCTGGATTTCCTTTGCGTCGCTGTCCGCATAGCCTTTGGAAATTTTCCAGTCTACCGGGAACCAGTCCAAAAACGTAAACGGATAAAACAGCCATCCGGAAATCAGCACATTCCGCGCCAGATACGGAAATGCAATCAGAAGTCCCAGCGCAATATAGCCTGCAATCTGCAGCCATTTTTTCTGCCTAAGCAGCAACACCGCCGGATACAGGACCAGCAGCAAAATTACCGCTGTGGACAGCTTCACCGTTGCCGCATACACCAGATACAGACTCAGCAGCGCGTAAGGCACAGTTTGCTTTTCCCCGATGGGACAGTCCCTTTCCTGCTCCCACAGTTCCACCCAGGTCATTATTACCCAGAATAAAACCAACATTGCAAAATAATCGGACGCCGGGGAAACCATCTCCCGGAACACTGCTATCAGATAAAAGAGACCGCCGATAGATAAAAAATCCGATATTCGCACTTTTTTTCGTTTCCAAAATGCCATAAGCCCCGCCGCGCATTTACACGCGCACAGCAGCGCAAAAAATCCGGCCACGCAGTGCATCGGCTGTCCGATCAGCCACGTCTCGCTAAAGAAGGCGCTGAGTGCAAAGGAAGCGCTGTTGTAACCGAACCGGCTGTGCAGATTCGCAAACCCGGCACAACGCCGTACTCTTCGATCCATCGAATTGCCTGTGCATGATACAGTCCCGTATCGTAGTGCATATAGCCCCTCGACGAGCCGTATGCAAATAAAAGCGTCAGACCGGCATACAGCAGCCAGACGGCTTTGTTTTTTTTGCGCCAAAGGCTTTTTGAGTTTTCAAGCCCTTCGTCGCTTCTTTCCGTTTTTTTCTGACATGCCTGTGTTTTCGAAATTTTGAAAAAATCCGCCAAATCCCGACGCAGCAGCATTCCGCCGATGACCGCAGCAAAAACGGCAATCAGACTTGTCCAGAAGCCAACGCCGGCAAACAGGCTGAAATACTCTGCATACACATTCAATACGAGCAGACCCGCCATCATATAGGTTACTGCGCTATGAATCTGACAACCGCCCTTTTTTCGAAACGGTGCAAGACACGCAAAGCCCATCAGAAACGACAACGTCGCCATATACGCCCATTCCATTAAAATCATTATCATAATTTTGATACCCCTGTCTGATGCATTAAATGTACCATTGCCCCCATTTCATGTCAAGGAAATGGAGGTGCTCCATTTTCCGGGTAATTTTCTTGCTTTTTTCCCTCACTGACACTAAACTAAGTCCATATACAGATCAAAATCATTCATTGCTTTCCAGGAGGACTCCCATCTTATGACAAATATAATTTCATTCCAGAAGCCCGGTATCACTCGGATTACTGCAGCGTTTTTTGCAGCCTTTGCACTATGCGATATCGGTTCCATCCATCCGGCAGATATTTTTTCTGTCCTGATCTTTGCAGGCATGCTCCTCCTTTTTTCTCCAACGCTGACGCAAAGACTGACGAATATCGGAGCAGCTTCTTCTGTGCTTCCGCGCCATTTTTATCCAATATGCAGACTTCTCGCAGTTCTCTACACCTTATTTTATGCAGCAGCAAAGCATGCTGAACTGTCCGGCAGCTTTGACAGCCGCATATTCAGACTTGCATTCCTGGCGGCTGCGGTTATCGGTCTGTATTTTATATTCTTCCGATTCTGTGAACTGTCCATGCTGTTTCTTGCATCCAGACAGCAGCGGCGTTTTGCCCAAAACACTTTGCAGCAGCCTGACGGTGCATGTCCTGTACCCCCAGCCATATCTGCAGCGCATGCCCTGTCCCGCAAACAGAAGCTGCTCTGTTACTTCGGTCTGCTCTTCTGCTGGCTGTTCTGGTTTCTGTACCAGTTTCCCGGTGTTCTGACCCCGGACAGCATCAGCCAGTTTTCCCAGGCTACCGGCCTGATCCCGTTCAGTAACCACCACCCGATCCTGCACACGCTTTTGTTCTCCCTGTTTTACCATATCGGATTTTTTCTGACCGGAAGCATAAACACCGGAATCGCCTGTTATATATTGTTCCAGATGTGCACTATGGCCGCTATTGAAACCTATACGCTATCCCTCCTCGCAAGATCAGGCGCTTCACGCCTCTGGCTGATTCTGTCTTTTTGTTTCTGGGGGCTCGTTCCATTTCACGCAATTTTTGCTGTAACCGTCTGGAAAGATATTCTTTTTTCCGGATTTATGCTGTTATATCTTTGCTTTTTATATGAACTGCTCTGCAACCCGGATAACCGTCCGGGCATTTGGGCTGGGCTTTCCCTTTCCGGCTTTTTCGTCTGCACACTGCGATCAAACGGACTTTATATCTTCCTGTTCACCCTCCCGTTTGTCCTGTTCGCATTTCGCCGGACATGGAAAAAAATGTTTGCCGTGCAGGTCGGCATACTCCTTTTATCCCTGATCCTCACCGGCCCTGTATACACTGCCTGCCATGTTGAGCGTGCTTCCTTTACAGAATCCCTCTCCATTCCTCTGCAGCAGATTGCCTGCGTCGTTTCCAACGGTCGACAGCTGAGCCCAGAGCAGGAAATGCTCATCGATGATGTAGTCGATACTTCCCTGATTCCGGAGTATTACAATCCGGTGATCTCCGATCCCATCAAGGCACTCGTCTCCTACAACCATGCCGATGCGATCCTCCGGAATCCTTCAAAATATTTCACCCTCTGGATTCAGCTCGGTATTTCTTACCCGGGCGACTATCTCCAGGCCTTTATCGATCAGACAAAAGGATACTGGTTCCCCGCCCCGGCTGCTTTACGCACGAATGAAGGGATTTCTCCGAACGAAATAGGACTTTCCTGGCCGCATCTTCTGCGGGGTCAGTTTCCGGTCAAGATCAGTGAAATTCTTTTAAAGCTTCCTGATATGCTTCCGGTTTACGGTATTTTGTGGAGCATCGGCGCGTACTTCTGGGCTGTCCTGTATTTTGCCGCATATCAGTTTTTATACGGACAGCGGCGGTTTCTCGTGCTCTTTGACCGTTTATCGGAACTGTACTTACCCTGCTTCTGGCAACTCCTGTCGCCTC